>Ga0310345_10000521_pt1 | contig 55405 bp, 60 predicted proteins | sample HC15DNA20500_MG_FD_204667 | JGI IMG/M metagenome (GOLD analysis project Ga0310345, IMG submission 204667) | Marine microbial communities from station ALOHA, North Pacific Subtropical Gyre - HC15-DNA-20-500_MG | ecosystem: Environmental > Aquatic > Marine > Oceanic | place: Pacific Ocean: North...
GTGCTTCGACTATTCTGCTGGCGAGCAAAACCGAAACGAGGATACCAACCAGAATGAGAGGTCCGAACATGTCTGTCTTCCTTACTGATGAACGCTGATTGCGCGGTTCATAAGGGTAGACGCCGGCTCTGTCCTTTCGTTACACACATTGGGGTGCGGTCCGTGAGCCGACCACTCAATGGGTCCTCTTTCCCCTCCCTTCCCCGCGTGTTTGATCTGCGTCCGACGCCGGTACTGTGAGGACTGACGCTACCAAAGCACTGGCCATCTGGCGGCGGAACAGAAAAAGAACTGTTTTGGCGTCACCTGTGCTGAGCCCGACCGCGTCTGCCGCAGACCGAAGGCTTCGCCCTTCGACATCGACTTTCAGAAACAACTCGCCGGACAACCTTCAAACATCGGCTTGAACAGTGCTTCGACACTCGCAGAACACATCCGATATCAAGTCTGCGACTGCCTGCGCATCTGCCGGTTCCGTGGGCATACGATCCTCCCGAGCGGCTTCTGCATGAAGACGCCGTTTGAAGCGCAGCATTACAAAATCGCCTCAAGACGCGGTGTGTTGGTCCTCGCAATCGGTCTCTTCAACCGGATGCTCGCAGCCGTCCGGCGGACAGGAACAATCGTCAAAGCCATGACGGCAACAAGGGCCGCAGTGGGCCATCAACGCGTCACCAAAAGCAGCGCGGGCGCGGTGGAGACGCACATTCAATGTCCCGGACTTGAGCCCGAGGTCAGCTGCCACAATGCCGCGATCCTCGTCGTCGATGTCAATTCGGCGGATCAGGTCTGCATCACCCGGGCGCAGTTCGGTGACCAACCCTTTGACGCAGTTGCAGATCACGTCCATATCTTCGACCGGGTCATCCGTGACAACGGCAGACTGAGCCTCCAGTGCAACAGCCTCCTTTAGACGCCTGGACCGTCCCGACTTGCGATAGTGATCATTTAGCGCTGACCGCAACACCGCGTAAAGCCAGGCATCCATGCGGTCCGCCTCGCGCAGCTGATCCTTACGTGCCAGAACGCGGATGCAAAATTCCTGCAGCACGTCCTCAGCATCGGCTCGGTTTCCCAGCCGTTTGACTAGGAAGCCCAAAAACGCGTTTCTGTTCACCGACAGAGTTGCTTCAAGGCCGGGCTGACCGGCGCCGCTGCCCTTTGCGATATGGTTTTTAGTTTCCGACATGGTTGCACGCCGCCCTTGCATAGAAAGTCCGATCCAACCCGGCAGGCGCAGTCATCAAACATGTCGCCATGGGCAGATACCATGAACCTATCCATTCCAAGGCGAAATTCCAATATCAATGATTTTGAAGTCGGCAATCCATCGCGCCATTGAAATTTATCTGAATGGTTGCGGAAGACAATAGCACAATGTTTTTCACAGTCTCGACGTCTCGCGTAACATCTTCAGCTTCGAGAAGAAATTTCTTGTAATCGTTTTTCTTTTTGGGCGTCTTCGACTAAACGTGGTCAAAAACGGACGGCGCGCACCTGATTGGGGCGCAGCACCCGAACGGGAAAAACCGGCCAAGCACGACAGGAGCCAGGGCGGACATGAGTGAACTGACGCAATACGCCATTCTGCTCGGCCTGACGCTTGGCACGGTCGGGCTGGTCCTGAGCCTCTATGCCCTCGCCCGTGCGATCGGGCGGGCGCGGGCGGAACCGGCCAAGGATGTGCCCGCAACCGCCGGCACTTTGGCGCGCGATCCGGTCTGGGTCCGATACCACGCCAAGTATTACGGCTATGCGCTCCTGTTTCTGGCCTTCGATATGGAGATGGCCTTCATGTACCCTTGGGCGGTCGTTTACCGCGAAGAGGGGCTGGTCGCCCTGCTCGACATGGGCGTTTTTCTCGCGATCCTGTTTCTCGGCCTGCTCTATGGATGGAGCCAGGGCGCGCTGAGGCGGCAATGATGGATTTGTCCGGGGCACGTCAGGGTCTGTTGCGCGGTTTCCGCGGGTTGGTCGCCGGGGCCATGGCGCGGGATTTGCGCGCGTTCGTGGTGCCTGGAGAGGACGTCGCGAATGCGCTTGGTCTCGATCTGGACGCCGCAGGGCTGATCCGCGCGGTGACGCCGCGCCACGCGAACGTCTTGCTGATCGCGGGGCCCTTGCCCACTGCGCTGGCCGATGCGGCCAGCGTCGTCTGGGCCCAGATGCCGCGACCCCGGTGCATTCTCGCGCTTGGTGAGGCCGATCTTGGCCCTCTGCCCACTGCCGACGTGACGGCGGAGATGTCGCAGGCGGGCCTGATCTCCGGACTGGAGGATCTGCGCAAACTGCTCTGCAATGGGGCTTTTGCACCAGACATCGCGGAATTTGATGCGCCTGCCCTGTCGGAGCGGATCGAATACACCTGCCCCATGCATCCGGAAGTCATTTCGGACGAACCCGGCAAATGCCCGAAATGCGGGATGTTCCTTGTGGAACGCCGCGTTTCCGGCGCGGCGTCGCACGGCCATGAGGGCCATGAGGGCCATGAAAAATCGTCCGCGGTTTCCACGCAAGCAGAAAAGGCCCATCATCAGTCGGATGCTGTGACAAGCGCCGAGACGTCCGCCTCCTATGTTTGCCCGATGCACCCGGAAGTGACCTCGGACACGCCCGGTTCCTGTCCAAAATGCGGCATGGACCTCGTCCCGCAGGCCGAGGCCGGAGAGCACGTGCACCACGGCCATCACGCCGAACCGGCCACGGAGCCGACAGGCCCCTATACCTGCCCGATGCACCCGGAGGTCACCTCTGACACGCCCGGCTCCTGCCCGAAATGCGGCATGGACCTCGTCCCGCAGGCCGAGGCCGGGGAACACGCGCATCACGAACATGGCCATCACGCCGAACCGGCCGCAGAGCCGAAAGGCCCCTACATCTGCCCGATGCACCCGGAGGTGACTTCCGACACACCCGGGTCCTGCCCTAAGTGCGGCATGGACCTCGTCCCGCAGGCCGAGGCCGGGAAACATGCGGACCACGGCCACGGCCATCACGCCGAACCGGCCACGGAGCCGACAGGCCCCTACACCTGCCCCATGCACCCGGATGTCGCCTCCGACACACCGGGTTCCTGCCCCAAGTGTGGCATGGACCTCGTCCAGCAGGCCGAGGCCGGAAAGCATGCGCATGGTGGACATGGCGGTCACAAGCACCACAAGGACATGCCAGCGCAAGAGGGCCAAGGAGAGCACGCCGCGCATGGCGCCCACGAACAGCAGGATGCGCATGGCGCGCATCATGGCCACACAGGCCACGGCGCGGCGCCAGACATCCCGGGGATCGAACCGCATTTCATGTCAATGGTCGAACTCACCGAAGGCAAACCGGTCAGCCCCGACGGATTGGTCATGGAATGGATAGACGCGCCCTTTGGCCCCTTCTTCCCGGGTCTTCCGGGCGGTCTGCACCTGGACCTGACCCTCGATGGAGACAGCGTCGCGGGCACCGCGGTCAGAGGGATGAAGATGGCGGCGCTGCCATCAGGCGTTGCTCTCGAAGACTTCGCTGATCATCTTGCGGACGCGGTGCCCTTGTCGCCGGTGGCAATGCGCGAACTGGCTTGCCGTGCTGCCGAGAAGGCTACCGGACAAACTGCACCCAAGGACACTCTGGCCGCCCGCGCCGCAGCAGTGGAACGCGAACGGATTGCAAGCCATCTCAACTGGCTGGCCGGGTTGGCTCGACAAGCGGGCCTTGCACCGCTGGGGCGCCGGGCGGCGGCCATGGAACACCGCGTCCGGACGGCTAAAGCGGATGAGGTGGCAGAGCAAGCAACTTCTATAACGAGCCTTCTGTACGGTGCACTCAACCGATCACTTATGGGACCAAAACTGACCGGGATCGGGACGCTTCAGGGAGCATCGGAAGGTCCTGTGGCACGTGCGGCGGACCATGCGTCCGATGCCAGACACGGCGACGGGGTCTACGACGAATTAGGTTTCGAACCGATCACGCAGGATGAAGGCGACGCCATGGCGCGGCTCCGCCAGCGCTGCGCAGAAATCGGGCAAAGCCTTGACCTGATATCGGCGGCGGGCGCGACCGCGATGCCAGAGATGCCGCGTGCAACAGGCGACGGCCACGGCACGGCAACGTTGGAAACACCGCGCGGACCCGCAACGCTGCACCTGACATTAAAGGGCGGTACAGTCGCCTCGGCCCATCTGAAGACGCCGTTCTCCGACCTCGCCGCGCATGTGCCCGACCTGATAAAGCAGATGGAACTTGCCGACGCACTGACCGCAATCGCCTCGCTCGATCTCGATCCCTGGAGCGCGACCCAATGAGCATCGCGGTGATTATCCTCGCTCTCGCGATCGGCTGCTACGCCGTGGCCGTTCTGGAAGGCTGGGCCGTCCATGGACGCCTCAGCCTCACACGGCCGGCGACCTCGGCGCTAGCGCTGCTGGGCCGCGAACAGATCCTGCCGCGCACATCTGACAGGCTGTTTTTCGAGGCTGGCCCGGTCCTCTTGCTGGTCGCGGGCCTGTTGTCAGTCGCCGTTATCCCACTGGCACCGGGGCTGATCATCACCGATCTGGCCATCGGCGCGTTGTTTCTGAACGCCGCGCTGGCTTACGTGCTGGTTGCGCTTATCATGGCCGGCTGGGGGCCGAACGGGGCCTACGGGATGATCGGCGGCTGGCGCTTTCTGGGCCAGTTCGTCGCCTATGCCATGCTGATCGTGATGCCCATAACGGCAGTTGCGATGCGGGCCGAGTCGCTCTCCACCACGCAGATCGTCCTGTCGCAGGCGGCCTTGTGGAACGTCGCCTATCAGCCCATCGGCTTCGTCCTGTTCGTCATCGCGGCGATGGGTGTCGCCTGGCTGCCGCCCATCGACCTGCCCACCGGCGGCGGCGATCTGGCGGGTGGAGTCGAGGCCGAATACACCGGCGCGCGGCTGGCCGTCCTGCGACTGGCGCGGCTTGTGATCATCGTCGCACTGGCCAGCGCGACCTTTACCTTCTACCTCGGCGGCTGGCTTGGACCGTGGCTGCCGGGCTGGGCCTGGACTGCGCTCAAGACACTTGGTGTAGCGGCCGCGATGCTGATGCTCGGGCCGCGCCTGCCGCGCCTGCGCGAGGCGAAGTATCTGGAACTGAGCTGGAAGCTCGGCATCACCCTGGCGCTGGCCAATATCTTCCTTGTGGGCGTCATCGCCCTCGTGGTGCCGATATGAGCCTTGCCACCGCTCTGTTTCTCGCCTTTTTCGGCACCGCCGCGATCTGGTTCGGGGTGGTCGTCTTTCGCACACATTCGATGGTGCGTTCGGCCATTGCGCTCCTGTTCAGTCAGACCGCCATCGGGGCGATGTTCCTTGTCATGCAGGCCGAATTTCTGGGCGTGCTCCAGATCATGATGATGGCCACGGAGATGAGCGTCATGGCGATTTTCATGGTCATGTTCATGATGGACCCCGGCGGCATGGGCAAGATGGACATGACGCACCAGAAACGCCTGTCGCTCTGGGCGGGCGGGATTGGCTTGGTCGCCGCACTGGTGGTGATCTGGACCGCCGGCTGGCAAGGCCCCGTGCCCGACGTGCCCGGGGCCGATGAACAGGCGCGCTTGCTGGGCCGCGAACTGCTGGGCCGCTCCATGTTCATTTTTGAAAGCGCGGCGCTGATGATCCTGACCGCGATGATCGCGGCGACCATGGTCGCGATCGCCCCGCAAGAAAAGGATAGCCAATGATCCCGGAACTCATGATCGCGCTCAGCGTCGGTGCGGCGCTTTTCGGCGTTGGCCTCTATGGTGCGCTCAGCCAGACCAACCTTGTGATGATCATCATGGGGGTCGAGTTGATCCTTGCCGCGGCACTGCTCAATCTCGTGGCGTTCTGGCGCTATCTGCACCCCGATGTGACAGCGGCGAAGATGTTCGTGCTGATCGTCATGGCGGTGATGGCGGTCGAGATGGCCGTGGGTTTCGGCATCGCCATCGCCCGGTTCCGCTCGCGCGGGTCGGTCGAGATGGAAGAAGCGCGGGAGCTCAGGGGGTGATCTGGCTTTCGCTGACGATCCTCGCGCCTTTGGGCGCGGGCCTGACGACACTTGCGCTCCGGCGCATGCCCGAGGCGATTGCGCTGACCGGTGCGGCCTTGGGCCTTGCCGGGGCGATTGCTCTGTTGGCCGGGGTGGCGGGCGGTGCGGATGTCACGGCCACCCTGCCCTTCCTGCCGGACCTGCCGATCCGGCTGGTGGCCAACCCGCTGACGGCAACGCTGGCGCTGGTCGTCGCGACCGTCGCGGCGATGGTCCTGACCTATGCGGCGGGTTACATGTCCCATGACCCCGAGCGCCCCCGCTTTTTCGGCACCATGCTGATGTTCGTGGCCGCGATGCAGCTTCTGGTGCTGTCGGGGGACTGGATCACCCTGCTGGCCGCGTGGGAGATGATTGGTTTTGCCTCCTACCTTCTGATCGGCTTCTGGCATAGGCGAAAGGGCGTGCCCGGAGCGGCCATGCGGGCATTCCTCTATACCCGGACGGCCGATCTGGGCCTCTACCTCGCGGCCTTCCTGCTGATCGGTATCGCCGGAACCTCCGAGATTTCGGCCACGCTTTCCACCACCGGCACCCCGGCGCTGATCGCAGGGCTGCTGCTCTTGTTTGCGGCGATGGGGAAGTCGGCGCAGGTGCCGATGCAGGACTGGCTGATGCGGGCGATGGCGGGGCCAACGCCGGTGTCTGCCCTGCTCCACTCGGCCACGCTGGTGGCGGCGGGGGCGATCCTGCTGATCCGGACCGCGCCGATGCTGCCCGGCGGCGCGCTTCTGGCCATCGGGATTGTCGGCGGGGCGACGGCGGTGATTGCCGGGCTGATGGCACTGGCCGCAACAGACCTCAAGCGTCTGCTCGCCGCCTCGACCGCCAGCCAGTACGGGCTGATGCTGATCGCGGTGGGGGCCGGCGCGCCCGTTGCCGCGCTTTTGCATCTGATCGCGCATGCCGCGATCAAATCGGCGCTCTTTCTCGGCGCAGGCGTCTTTCAGCACGACCGCGAGAGCACCGATCTGGACACGCTTGCCGGCGCGGGCCGCGCCCGGCCCGGCATTTTTGCGGGCTTTGTACTGGCCGCGCTGGCGCTGGCCGGGCTGCCACCGCTCGCCGCCTTCTATTCCAAGGACGCAATCCTCGCCGCGGCTCTCGATAGCCCCTCTGCCGCGTGGTTTCTGCCGCTGGCCCTTGCTGGGTCGGTGCTGACCGGGGCTTATATGGGCCGGGCATTGAAGGTGCTGTGGTCCGGCACGCCGGAGAAGCCCCGCGATAAGGTGCCGCTCATGGCCGTCGGCATGGGCGTTCTCGTGATACTCGCCGCGACTCTGGGCTTCGCTTTCAAACCGCTGGAGGCGATGCTGGGCGCGCATCTGGCCGAGCCCGGCTGGATCGTCCCGGCCATGGGGCTGGCGGTGGGTCTGGCCGGGCTGGCGCTTGGCTGGCTGCTGGCCCCCGCCCGCCTTCTGGGTCCGCTGCTTGCGCCAGCACGAAACGGCTTCCCGCTCGCAGGTGGCATGGACGCCCTCGTGGTCCGCCCGACGCTGGCCCTGGCACGGCTCTGCGACCGCCTGGATGCCTGGATCATCCGCCGTGTCGTGCTGGGCGGCATCGTCGCAGGTACACAAGCATTGTCACGCCGGATCGAACGCGCCGAAGACAGTCTTCTGGCGCTGCTCAACGCGGTGGGCAGGCTCAACCTGTCCCTCGGGCTGGCCAGCCTGCGTTTTGACCGCGACACCATCGATCGTGCGATCTTTGGCCTTGTCGATCGCACAATCGCCCTCGGCACCCGCGCCCGCCGTCTGCAAAGCGGCCTTATCCACCGCGAAATGGCGCTGACCGTCGCCGGAATCGCTCTCGTCACCGGCGTACTCCTCGCCGCCCCGTTCTACTTCTGAGGATCGCGCCCATGCCGCTTCTGACCATTGCCACCTTCCTGCCCATCCTTGCCGGTCTCGCGCTCATGGCGCTGCCCGACCGGTCCACGCGAACGGCACATGCGGTGTCCATCGCCGCCACGGGGGCCGTGTTCCTGATCACACTGGCAATCTGGGCGCGCGGCATCGTGGCCGGAGACTTCGCCCAGGTCGAGGAAATCGCCTGGATCCCCGCCATCGGCGCGGCCTACCGGCTGGGCGTGGACGGATTGAGCCTGCCTCTGGTGCTGCTGACCTCGCTTCTGTTTTTCCTGTCGGCGTTGTATTCGGCGCGGATCGGGGAGCGGGCGGCCTCCTATGTGGTGCTCATGCTGATGCTGGAAACCGCCTCGCTCGGCACGTTCATGGCGCTTGACGGCCTGCTCTTCTACGTCTTCTTCGAGGTCTCGCTGGTCGGCATGTACTTCATGATCGCAGGCTGGGGCTATGAAGAGCGTCAGCGGGCCGCACTCATGTTCTTTCTCTACACGCTTCTGGGCTCGCTGCCGCTCCTGCTGGCGATCATCGGGCTTTACCTCGGATCGGGCACCTTCGACATGCGTGTCTGGGTCGAGGGCACCGCACTGGGCGGGCTTCCTGCCATGCTGGCGCTGATCGCGATGCTCGTGACCTTCGCGGTCAAGATCCCGGCCTTCCCGGTCCACACCTGGCTTCCGGCGGCGCATGTGCAGGCGCCCACGGCGGGCAGCGTGATCCTGGCCGGCGTGATGCTGAAATTCGGTACCTACGGGCTTGTGCGCTTTGCCTACCAGATGACGCCCGAGGCCTTCGCACAGGCCGGACAGGTGATCCTCGCCTTCGGGGTGGTCAGCGCGCTATACGGGGCCTTCGCGGCAATGGGGCAGAGCGACCTGAAAAAGATGATCGCCTACACGTCCGTTAACCATATGGGGTACGTGGTGATGGGCGTCGCCATTGCTGCACTGGCGACAGAGCCGCGCATCCGGACCATCGCATTGGATGGCGCAACCCTGCAAATGGTCAGCCACGGTCTGGTCACGGGCGCGCTCTTTTTCCTTGTGGGGATGTTGCAGGACCGAGCCCATACCCGCGGAATCGGCGATTTCGGCGGGCTGCTGGGCCGTGTGCCGTGGCTTGGCTGGGCCTTCATCCTGTCGGCTTTCGCCTCTCTCGGGCTGCCGGGGCTCGCACACTTCCCGGCCGAATTCCAGATCTTCCTTGCCACGCTGAACGGCATGCCCTGGGGGTTGATCGCGATCCTGGCCATCGTGATCACCGCAGCACTCTACCTGCGCGCCATCGCCGGCGTCTTCCTGGGCGAGATGAACGACAAATGGGCCGACATGCCGGATCTGGATAGGCGTGAAAAGCTAGTGATCCTGCCGCTTCTCGTCCTGACCGTTCTGATCGGTGTCGCGCCCGGCTGGCTGATTGACATGATCCACACCACTATGATGGGCCTCGGCAACTGATGGAGATGGGCCGCGATCTTGCCCTTCTGGCGCCGGAGCTGACGCTGGCCGCCGCGGCGATGCTGATGATCGTTGCGGAGATGTTTCGCGCGGCGCGGCTGGTGCTGGCCATCGGGCTGGCCGGGCTTGCGGCGGCGACGATCCTGACGCTGCCGATGCTGAGCGTCGACGCCACCGTCTTCGGCGGCACCTACCGGATCGACCTGATTTCGGGCTGGGCCAAGCTGATCCTGCTGCCCGGCACCGCACTGTCCCTGCTGCTGGTCCGGGCCGAGATTGCTGGCCGCCGGCGCGAGGGCAGCGTTCAATCCCTCGTCGTGCTGGTGACCCTCGGCGCGCTGATGCTGTCGGGGGCGGGCGACATGATGGTGGTGGTGATCGGTGTCGTGCTCACCGGTCTGGGCTCTTTCGCGCTTGTGGCCTGGCCGCGCGACGATGCGGCCACCGAAGCGGCGATGAAATACCTCGTCTTCGGGGCGGTCACCGGATCGGTGATGATCTACGGGCTGACCTTCTGGTTTGGGGGCTCCGGTTCGACGCTGTTTTCGAAACTTGGCCAGTTGCAGGGCCAGACACTTGTGATCATCACCGGGCTGATCGCCATCATCGTCGGTCTGGGTTACAAGGGAGCTCTGGTGCCGTTCCATTTCTGGGCACCGGACGCATATCAGGGGGCGCCCGTCTCGATCGCGGCCTACCTGTCCGTCATCACCAAGGCGGCCGCCTTTTTCGCCTTCGCACAGGTCCTGCGCGACCTGCCCCGTGACGGTGGCTGGCCTCTGGCACTGGCGGTGATCGCGGCGGCGACAATGACCTATGGCTATCTCGCCGCACTGGTGCAGACCTACCTTGTGCGCCTCATCGCTTATTCCTCGGTGGCACAGTCGGGATATTTCCTGATGGGCGTCGTGGCCCTTGGGGCCAGCGGCTTTGCCGTTCCGGGCATTCTGGTCTTTGCCGCCGCCTACGTGGCGATGAACCTCGGCGCCTTTGCGGTTGTCCTGCTGGCCGGGCGCAATCTGGGCGATCTTGAAGGCTTTGGTCGCACCCATCCGTGGCTCGGCGCGGCGATGGTGGTGTTCCTGCTGTCACTGACCGGCATCCCGCCGCTTTTCGGTTTCGTGGGCAAGTTCTACCTGCTCTCGGCAGCGGTCGAGGCCGGGTATCTGTGGCTTGCGATCATCGGCATCCTGAACTCGGTGCTGGCGCTCGGGGTTTATCTGCGGCTGGTGGTGCCGATGTATCGAACTTCTTCGACAGAGCACCCATCAGAGGTGGGCGCTGTTCTGGCCCAAGGAACAGTCGTAGTCACCGTGCTTGTCACGCTTCTTATGGGGTTCGCGGCCGGGATCCTGCCCGGGCCGTAGACCAGACATCGGCATGGATTTGAAGGTGACCGGGCCAGCCCGCCGGTTTGAGACGCGTTCAAGCGAAGAGCATCGGACATTCGCGCGCGCACTTTTTGCGCGCGATGATGTAGATGAGGTGCTGGGTCCCGAGACCGGCAAGCAGGCAAAAAAATCTACGCATAAAACACGAACAGGGTATCGACCACTGCCACAATCGTCAGCGCGCATCATCGCATGTGAAAACAGGTTGAAACCGCTGGAGGCGGAATGATCGGGGACAGATAGATCACCTAGATCATCCATCGCGGCATCAGGTAATCTAGGATCATCGTGCCTTCATAAGCGAGGCTTTCCTGATTGACGGTAATCTCGACCCAGTCCAGATTGGCCGGATGCGGCACGTATGGCGCCAGACGGAACGCCAGACCCGCTAGAGCACGATGAGCCTTGATTGAATCGGAGGGGATTCCCAAGCGCCTTCAGATCTGATTCAAAGGGTTGGCTGGCTGAGGGGGCAGCAGGGGATGGCGAAACCGTATTCGATGGATTTGCGGGAACGCGCGGTTGCGCGTGTATTGGCTGGTGAGAGCGTCCGCTCCGTTGCGGCGGTTCTTCAGGTCAGCGTTTCCAGCGTGGTGAAATGGTCGCAACGCCAGCGCGCGACGGGCAGTGTCGCCCCCGGCCGCATGGGCGGCCATCGTCCGCGGAAGCTGCTGCCGCATCGCGCCTGGCTCGTGGCGCGCATCGGTGGCGGTGCCCCCTTCACCTTGCGCGGGCTTCAGGCGGAACTGGCCGCGCGCGGCGTCACGGTCGATTACCGGACGGTGTGGAGCTTTGTGCACGCCGAGGGGCTGAGCTTCAAAAAAAAGCATTCTGCCAAGCGAGCAGAACCGGTCTGACATCGCCCGGCGGCGCGCCCGGTGGAAAAAATACCAAGGACGCGTCGATCCTGCCCGGCTCGTCTTCATCGACGAGACCTGGGCCAAGACCAACATGGCGCCGATCCGGGGCTGGGCGCCGCGCGGGCAACGGCTGCGGGCGCATGCCCCGTGTCGATTTATGTTTGAAACCGAGACTCGCGCATTGAGTGTTTTCAATGATTTGCGTGAGACTGAAGTGTAATGCATTACACTTCAAATGAGACGCCAATGAGATTTTATTACACTCCAAATGGGATTGATCGACCGATCGATCGACCATAATGTCGCCGTATGATTTCATCCCCAGAAGCCCCCGGTGATGGTGACCGACATGCCGACGATGTAAGTCCGGAAGAGTTTCTTCGATATCTGCTCCGCGGCAGTGATGGGAAAGTGACAGCTGAGGTAGTCGCGGCTGCGCGTGATGAGTATGGGATCCCGCGTTCGACGCTGTTTCGGCTCGTTGCGAGGTTTAGAAAGACACAACGCACTTCAAGCCTCAAACCTAGAAAACGCGGCACGCAAGAAGGAATGGTTAGGCTGGATCCCAGAACCGAGCGCATTATCGCCGAACAAGTGGAGGGCTTCTGGCTCAAAAAGGAAAAGCCGAGCTTCGCCGCACTGATGCGGCGCATTGGGGAAGTATGCCTCACAGAGGGGCTATCACCTCCACATCGTAGCACTGTGCAGCGTAGAGTGTCGGAACTGATCCCGCTTGTAGCGGCCCGCAAGCGCGGGGAGCGCGAGATCGAAGCCGCCTCGACACCGAGCCCTGGCCAGCTTTCTGTCGCAAAGCCGAATGCCCTTTGGCAGATCGATCATACTATTGTCGATGTCGTCGTTGTCGATGAACAATATCGCCAACCCATCGGACGGCCAGTGCTGACGATTGCCATCGATGTTTGCACCAGAATGGTCGCGGGTTTCCATTTGTCATTGGCAGCCCCATCGAGAACGTCGGTTGGCCTTTGCCTCCTGCATGCGGTTTACGACAAAGCAGCATGGCTAGACGAACGGGGGATTGATATTCCTTGGCCTGTCGCCGGACTGCCAGCTGTTCTTCATTGCGACAATGGCGCCGAATTCAGATCGCGAGCGCTCGCCGACGCTTGCAAGGAATATGGCATCAAGCTCCTGTTCAGACCGCCAGCAACGCCCCGCTTCGGCGGACACATCGAGCGGCTGATCGGAACCATGATGGGAGCTGTTCATCTGCTGCCTGGCACAACGTTCAGCAATGTGAAGATCAGGGGTGACTACGATTCCGAGGGTCGTGCGACCTTTACATTACGCGAACTGGAAAAGTGGATCGCACTGGAAATCGTAGGCAAATACCATCAGCGTATCCACGCCTCACTATTGCGCCCTCCCCTGGCCGTGTGGCGCGAACGGCAAGGTGAAGTCGATTTCGACCTACCGCCAGACCGGATGGCGTTCTGGACCAGCTTTCTGCCTGGTGACCGGCGCCGCTTGCTGAAGGACGGCATTCATCTGGAAAAGATTCGCTACTGGTCGGACGCCCTATCACGTGATGTCGGCCGGGGTGCTGAGCTTGAGATCAAATATGATCCACGAGACCTTTCTCGAATATTCGTTCGCCAGTCCGACGGCCGGTTTGTAGAAGCGCGGTACCGAAATCTCGCATATCCGCCCGTCTCATGGTGGGAATGGAAACATGCCAAGAAAAGGCTTCGAGGCCAAGGACGGCGTGAGTTGCAAGAAGATGTTATCTTTGCAGCGATCGCAAAACAAAGGCAGATTGAAGACATTGCCGCATCCTCAAGCGCAAAAGCGCGCCGGAGTGCTGCTCGAAGGCCTACTAAACAGGACCAAAAGGAAAGCGGCCACGTTACGGCTATAGATTTGGCGAAACCGATTTATTCAGATGACGACACGGAATTTTGGGATTGATGATTGAACTCCTGCATTTGGCGTCTGGCGCCGCGGTACTTGCCAACTCGCCAAACGAAACACGGATTCGTGCAATTCGATCCGATCGTTGGGTCGGCTTTGATCGCGCTCGTCGGGTTCTTCGGCATCTCGATGGGCTTTGCGACCATCCGCCATCAACGCGTCCGCCGGGCCTCGCGATTTATGGCCACAGCGGCATGGGCAAGACGATGCTCGTGGAAAAGTTCAAGCGTGATCATCCACCAATCATCGATCACAGTACCGGTGTGGAAAGCATGCCGGTCCTGGCAATTACGCTGACATCACGCCCGACAGAACGCAGGATATACGGTCAATTGCTGATGGCCATGGGAGCCAGCATCAATGAACGCCTGACACTCATGGAACTTGAGATCAGGACCGTCCTCCTCCTGAAAAGCAACAATGTTCGTGTTCTGGTATTTGACGAGGTCCACAATCTTCTTGCTGGAACCCCGAGAGAGCAGCGCGTGATCCTGCAGCTGCTGCGATATCTTAGCAATGAGATCAAAGCTTCGCTCGTCTGTCTTGGCGTTTCCGAAGCCCGCGACGCGATTGCCGGCGACACTCAACTGGCACGACGCCTGGATCAGTTTGTGCTGCCAAGATGGAAGGCGGATGAGGAATTCCAGGAACTGGTGACGGCGATCCTCCGAAGTCTACCGCTCAAACTTCCGTCCGCATTGTCCAGCCAGAGTTTGCGACACCTTTCCCGCCTCGGCGACGGCATAACCGCTCGCGTATTCGGGATACTGAACGAACTTGCAATCGAGGCGATCCAAGACGGCACAGAGCGGATCACCGATGAAAACATCGAATCCTGGAAGCCCGCTTTGGAAAAAGAGGCAGCATTCGCATAGCCAACGAAACGTTACACCTCAATTGAGACTCAGGCCGTAAAAGTCTCAATTGAAGTGTAACGTTTTTCCAGAAATTGTCCGAGTCCCAGTTTGAAGTGTAAATCGACAGGTGATGCTGCCGGTCAGGAACTCGCCCAGGGCGAACATCTCACCGCGCATCCAGAGCGGCGGCAGGATATCGAGCATGTAATCGTGTTCGGGCCTGGCGATCTCGAACCATTCGCCCGCGAACAGGGCGCCATCGTCGTTCTGCCAGCGTTTCGGGCGCTGGGCGTGGCGATCGAACAGACGGAACATCTGCCGGCGATCGGCAACCCCAAAGTAGATCTTGCGGATGGGAGAGAGGGTCATGAGTGGGCTCCTTGGCCTCCGGGGCTGGAGGGCGGCTCATCCTTTCGACGTCGCCATCATCTTCAGCCCTTCCGGACCCCTCTCGAGCGGCCGCCTCTCTGTCCGGCCGGGTCAAGGGCCGGCGTCAGCCGGGCGAAGCGTCACCCTTGAGGCGGCCGGCGGGCATGCGGCAGCCGTCCTGCTTCGGCTTCTCCCTCCCTCCCGATTCCTGGTTCCTTCCTCAATTCCGCGTTCCAGTCTTCCGCCAGCGGACGCATCCGCGCGAACCCACATCCTGCCTCGGCAGCAAGGTCTCGCAGACGGCCGGCGTATATCTCTCCCTGCGCGTTGTTGTCGGTGGCCGCCACGAGATGGGCGCCCGGCCGGTGGGCGTGTGCGCGAAGGGCCTCGGCCGTGGCCGGTGCCCAGCCGCCGCCGGTGCTCAGATATAGGGTATCCGCGCGGACGTCTTCGATCGCAGCCAGGCTCATGGCGTCGATCGCCGCCTCGGTGACACAGAGCCGGAGCGCATCGGGCCGGCCGAGACGCAACAGCACCTTGGCGCCGCCGGACGCGAAGCCGCGCCAATCGGGGCCGCGCTCCTCCCAGCCGGTCACCTGACCGGCGTGATCGGTGTGGCCGGCCCACATGCTGCCCTTTGGGCCTTCGCGCAGGAGGTTCGCGGCAATGGCCTTCCCGATGACCTGTTCGGGGACGCGGCGCGTGTCGCGGAGATAACGCCATGTTGCCGAGCCGGGCCATGGTTTGCGCCGGAGCCGCCAACGTTCCATGATCGTCAGGTCGGGCGCACGGTCCCTGGTCTCGCATGTCCAGACAGGTTCGGTCAGGACAAAGCCGACCAGCTCGGCAACGACATAAAGCGCGGCGGCAAAAGGCGTGCCGTCGAGATGCTCCACCAGCATGAAGACATCGCCTTTCGCATCGGACAAGGGATCGAACCAGCCCTTGCCGTCATGGATCACGATGATGATCTCGCTGGCGCGGCGATACTTCATCGCCTTGCGGCTGCTCTCCTTAAGATCGAGCTCGAACCCCGCGTCCTCCAGCACGGAGTTGCAGGGCACCTTCCCTCTCAGCTCTTCCAGGTCTGCTTTTTCCATATCTCGCCTGCGCCTTCGCGCGCTCCTCTTATCCGATTCCCGCTCCCGGTCCGTGCCGGGACGAGGATCGGCAGGCCGCGAAGAGCAAGCCGGGCAAGGGCGCGGCGGGCAACCCGGCAGATTTGCGGGGCCGCACCGATTTCGCCCGCCGCGGCGAAGCCTCCCTTGCCGGGCGCAGCGCGCAAGCGGCACGCACACCCTGCGCGTCAACCGCTGCGTCGCTCTTCCTCGGCGACGATCCCGGTCACCTTCTCGATTTCCATTTCCGCCTGCGGGGAGATGCGGGCGATTTCGGCGGCGACCTTGGCCCAGTGATAGAATTCGGCTTTCTCGCCGCGAACGCGTGCCCGGGCGGCACAACGCTGCGCCTCATAGCAAGCGTTGGCCTCCTCCGCCGCGGCGAGGCGACGGGCATCGGCCTGCCAGCGCCGGCGGATTGCGCGCCTGTCTTCGAGCCACCGGCGGATGACAACGAACATAGTCCCCTTCCCTAGTCCCTACCGCGTCAGGGATGGCCGCCCCATGGGTCAAGACCCGCGCAGAGGGGGGCTTCAGCTTTGCCAACAGCCCGGCCCGAAGGGAGACGCCCGACCCTTGCGTCACACCGGCGACTTGCCAGAATACCATAAGGAACGCAGGGATTTGTAAAGCCGACCAAGGGGGCTGCACACCATGATCAGGACAGTTCTCGTGGCCCTTGCGCTCCGGCATCGTTCTACTGCTATGGGGACTGGACAGTTACCTGCCGAAGAGCGCGGAACAGCCAGTCCTCAAATGAAACCGTCACGACGCCTAGCGTCATGCGGCATTGGGCGAAAAGCAACTGCGCGGCTACCTGAGCGCCCATGCCAACGGAATGATAATCGCAAGCAGAATCGGCTGATGCAGCAAATAAATGGCTAGGCTGTTCCGCCCCATCCAGACCATCGCCTGCATCGTCGTTCCGGACGGTTCATTTTGAACCAACCATTCATCGAAGCCGCGCGAGAGACTGGCCTTGGCTGATCCAAGTCCCAGAAGAGTGAGCCCGGCCCAGGGGAAGATCGGCACATAGTCGTTGCTGAGCGGCGCGTTTTCGGCGAACCCAATCCAAGCAAGCCACCGCGTATCGAAGAACGGCGCCGAAAGAAAAGCAGGGAGGAACAGGATCGTAACACCGGCAACGATGCTCACCGGTGCCGGGAGCATGACGAAAAGGATTCCAATCAGGCTCGCGGCAGCGATCGAATGAAGGATTCCGAAATAGATGAACGCCTCAGGGAAGACCAGGCGCGTCACCAGGGATATCACTAGTGCCGCCGCCGCAATGACGCCTACCCGCTTAAAGAAGGGACGCCATCTGATCTTGCTTCGATGCGCCAGAGCAAGGCTCACCCCCACGAGAAACATGAAGGTGCCCGCCAGGGAGCGGCCGAACAGGATCCAGGCTGGGTGATTGGCGAGATTGCCTGGTAGCAGTCCGGTGAAATCGAGATCCCAGACGATGTGGAACAGCACAACTCCCGCTATCGCCAATCCACGCACAACATCAATGGAGAGCAGGCGCTGGCGTGTCGATACCGTCAATGAAAACCTCCTGGTCGCCGCAATCGTAGTGCAGGAAAACTGCCGATCTTTCAACACATGGTGCCGAGAAACCGAGCCGTGTCCTCTAGCGTCGTGGAAATTCACAATTGCTTCACCTGAAGGCTGTTTAGGATTAGCTTATGAGAAGAGCCATTATTTCCTGCTTGCTTCTGGTGATATTCAGTCATGCGGCTGCTGCCTTCGGAGCGATGCCGGATGACAGACTGAACCGCGACTTCGTGTCTCCGGCGCGCGTTTCGGATACAAATGAGAACCGAACATGCTGCCTAAGGGAAACAATCGGCAGTCCCGAACGCGACGATCAATCGCAATCTCGATCTGTTTCGCAATGCTATGATCACTGTGTGTGGCACATCCGGGCGATGCGGTCGGGTCTTGCACGCCACAACGTGCAGCCGACTCAGGCTGTGCCTGTCCGTTTCGTATCCATGTATCTCCATCCCTCGCTACCACCGCCTCGATGAGCCGTCCGTAAACGACAGCCGCCCGAGGGCCGGCCGCCAGTAACAGCCGGATGCTTTCCATCTCGCAGCGAATTCGCACCCAGTTGGGCGAACTCAGCGGGGCATCGGCATACTCAGGATGAGAATGACAGTTGGATACAGCAATGCAGTTTGATCATACCCGACGCCAGTTCCTGACCGGATCAGCAGCAGCGAGCCTCGTCGCTCTCGGTGGATGCACCACGGTCCCAGACGCTCCGGCCCCGAAGAAGCCCGAGATCGATCCCATGTACATCTCGATGTATGCGGCGATGCCGGAGGAGCGCTTCCCAATCCCGGCGGTGGATCTGACGAAGGTCGATCCGATCTTTTACCGGCGCCTGGTCGACGACCCCACCGGTGAAACGCCTGGAACCATCGTCGTCGATCCAAGCTCCTTCTTCCTCTACCTCGTCCGGCCGGGCGGGAAAGCGCTCAGATACGGCGTGGGAGTGGGGCGCGCCGGCTTTGATTGGGCCGGGCGCGGCACCATTGCCTGGAAGCAGAAGTGGCCGAAATGGACGCCACCCGCCGAGATGATCGAGCGGGAACCCGAGCTCGAGGAGTTCAGCGCCGCCAATGGAGGAATGCCGCCCGGTCTGACAAACCCTCTGGGTTCGCGCGCCCTCTATATCTTCCAGAATGGCAAGGACACGCTTTACCGGGTTCATGGGACGCCCGAGTACTGGACGATCGGCAAGGCCGTCTCAAGCGGTTGCATACGCCTCATGAACCAGGATGTGATCGACCTTTATGACCGGGTGCCGAAGGGCACGCCCATCGTCGTTCGAAACAGGAACGCGATGGGCGTGTAGCGGTGGTCGGCCTTGCTCCTCTAGTGGCTAGAGGTTGTAGCTTGCAGACTGAATTCGGAGCTAGTGATGCCAAGTCGCTATGGATCGTGGGGGAGTGTGGGCGAAGTGCGGCGGCAACGCCGGACGGCCCTTGAGTCGGCGCAAGCTGAATGTGCCAGTGCGCTTCGGGAGCCGCGCGCCGATCGCTTGCTAGAGGCGGATGTCGGCTGATGTCCAAGTTTGTGCTCGTGATCGGTGCCGGACAGGCTGGTCTTGCCACGGGATATCATCTTCGAAAAGCGGGCATCCCCTTCGAGATAGTCGATGCTGCCGGCCGGGTGGGCGACAGCTGGAGGAATCGCTATCTTTCGCTCACGTTATTTACGCCACGCCAGTTCAGTGCCCTGCCTGGAGCATCGCTCGTCGGAAACAGGGAGCTTTATCCGTCGCGCGACGAGTTTGCCGATTATCTGGAATCTTATGCTGCCACGTTCGATCTGCCGGTCCGGCTGAGCAGCCGCGTGATCAGCCTGACACGCGGTGAGCGCTTCGAGGCGCAACTCGAGTCCGGAGAGAGCATTTCGGCAACGCATGTGGTCATCGCCACGGGCGCATTCCAGGAGCCGGTCGTCCCGTCGATTGCATCGAACTTCGCCCACGAAGTGGTCCAACTGACGTCAAGTTCCTATCGTGAACCATCTCAGGTGCCCGACGGCCCAGTCCTCGTCGTGGGTGACGGGGCGAGCGGGAGAGACATCGCCGCCGAGCTTGCCTCGACCCGGCCGACGATGCTTGCCGCGGGAAAACCGCGCAAGTTATTTCCTGAGCGCTTCTTGGGAAAAAGCATCTGGTGGTGGCTTTACTGGTCCGGTCTTATGCGCGCACCGGCCGACTCGCGCATCGGGCAATTAATGCAGCGGGCGGACCCGTTCCCCGATCGCGAACGCAATCTCGACAGCCTTGCCCACAAAGGCGTGCGCGTAAGGTCCCGTCTTGCGGGAGCGGTCGGAGCGACCGCGAAATTTGCGGATGGCGACGAGGCTGAAATCGCCTCCGTCATTTGGGCCGTAGGCTACCGCGATGACACTTCCTGGGTGAAGATTCCGGCCGTCAAGAACCCGGATGGATCCTTTGCCCACGTGAACGGGGCATCGCCGGTCCCCAATCTGTTCTTTGTGGGCAGACCATGGCAACGCAATCGCGCCTCAGCACTCATCATGGGCGCGGGTCCAGATGCGGAATCGGTCGTCAAGTTGATTTCCGAAAGCACTTAGTGGCATTTATCCCGGCGCCTTTTGCAAACAAGCCAAGCCTATCCAGATTGGCCCTACACCCTCGTCTACCGCCCGAACCTTCCGCTGAGCCCCATGCCCGTCAGCCATTGACAAAGCGATCCGCCTCGGCGTGGTGGTGATCAATCAGCTGTGCGCCGGGGGCAAGTACGGTTGCCTTTGCATCCAGCCGCTGGCCGTCATCGAAGACAACGGTCAAGCTTATGATGTCGCCCGCAGACACTTCCTTTGCAGGATCCTTCAGGGAAAGATAGACACCGTCGGGCCTCATAATCAGTTCGGCTTGGCCTGGAACCGACAGGATGCCTTCATACGGTTCGGCATACGCACGCTCGCCCTCGAAATCGGTTCTACGCGTTGAAATAGAGGCAAAAGAGCCGCTTTCGATCGCGGTGACGTTGGCCGTCTTTTGCGTCCCATTCCAGATCACAAGGTAACCGGTGGCAGCCGCCGCGCCGGGGGCGGGAAGCACAATCTCGGCATGCTCCACCAGCAGTTCGCCGCGATAAATGTTGTGCTCCAGCTGGTTGGCACTTGTATAGGAGGGCAGCAGAAACGTGGAGGCGAATGCTGCAAACGCCGATACGGTTCGTTTCACAAGCTCCCCACTCGGTACGGGCTTTCTTTTGTCTTTCTTTCCGCAAGATGATTTGCGGGCCACTGGCGATGCAGCCCTGTAGCATGTGAGCCTTTTGCTAGTGCGCACCCTCGTCTTCGACGACGACTTTGACCGGCAGTTTTCCAGCGTCGCCGAAATCCAGGATCAGTTCAAAGCTGTCGCCGTCCTCAACCGGCTTTTGGACGCCGGACAACCAGATGTGTTCTCGCCAGGAGGCAAGTGACACCGGCTTGTTCGGGCGAAGCTCGATGACCTCCGGCCAGTTCACGTCACCGTCCTTGGAGATCCGAAAACGCACCTCTTCAGCTATCGGGCTCGACGCGCCGACGAGCCGGGCGCTTGTGTCGCCACGATTGAGGATCGGCCCATACACGGCGATACCCTTGGCCCCTTCCTCGGGTGGGGGCGCCCAGACATGGCCGACGGCGATCGTGTCCAGCTTGTAGCTGTGCGCGAGCACTTGGATGGGCGCCAACTGCAGCGCAAAGGCGAGACCAGCCGCCACTCCCGGGACCAAGCACTTGAACTTCGATTCGCCATTCCAACGCACCGCGTGACAATTCTTCATCACTGTCACCTACTCGTTCCCCGGGCCCCTGGCGCCGGGCCCCAAGACGGGTACGGAAACCTCGACCGGAGCCGCCTTGGCAAAGCGCAGCGTCAGCGTGAAGGTCTCTCCCTCTTTGATCGGCCGCGGCATGTCCATGAGCATGACATGGAGGTTGCCCGGCTCCAGGCGGACGCTTTCGCCCGCGGGCACCTCGACCGGCCCGGCCGGCGCCATCTTCATGACCTCGCCTTGCCGGTTCGTCTGGTGGACTTCGGCGCGCCCCGCAATCGTCGTTTCAAGCGCAACAAGCGTGGCCGGCTCGTTGCTCTCATTCACCAGCGTGAAATACGCAGCTGCCGGCCGCGACGCCATGATCGAAGCGCGTGCCCAGGGCTGTTCGACGACGATTGCTCCCGCGTCTTGCGCCCAGGCAGGCGCTGCGAGGCCGAGCACGGCAATGGTCAGAAACTGAAGGAGGGGGAAGCGCATCGTCAATTCTCCTCTTTGGCACCGCCGAACGTGGAGATTGCCTCGCGGGTCGTTTTCGCCATCTCCTCGGGCGCCGTACCGTAGCTGTAATGTGTCAGGTACTCCCCCTCTCGCGACATGAGATAGGTGTTTGCCTGATGGCTGATCAGATAGTCGTCATTGGGGGCAGTCCCGCCACCGCTATTGCCCTGATCGCCGGCGGGGACCTTCTCGTAGGCTATGCGATACGTCTTCGCCATCGCGTCCACCTGCTCGGGCGACCCGGTCAATCCCGTGATGCGCGGGTCAAAGGCCTTCACATATTCAGCCATGACCTCGGGCGTGTCCCGCTCGGGATCGAGGCTGACGAACAGGAACGCGACATCATCCACTGCATTCCCCAGCAACTCAATCGCCCGCGCCATCTCTGCCAGCGTGGTGGGACATATGTCCGGGCAGTGCGTGAAGCCGAAGAAGACAAGCAGGAACTTGCCGCGAAAGTCCTCATCGGTGACGGTCTTCCCGGTGTGGTCGACGAGAGTGAAGGATCCGCCGATGGGAACCGTGCCCGGTTCCACGAAGGTCTGGTCATCCGGTCCGGCTGCCACAGCCGGGCTCTCTCGGTCCCTCAAAAAGTAGGTGGCACCGATAGCAACCGCGAAAGCCGTCGCTGCGGCGATCGCCAGAGCCAGCAGGACTTTTGCAACAAACGCCCTGTTCATCGTCTCGGCGCATCGTTTTCGAACCCAACGGACTCGGCCGATTCCAGTTTGGCATCGGTCGCTACCGAGCCCGCCTTGAGATCACGCGCTGCCTCGACCTCTTCCGGCGACAGGTCGTTCTGCTTGAAGAAGGTGTAGGACAGGGTGATGTTGCGGAACATCTTCGCGTTTTTGTCCTTCAGCATCTGCTCGTCGATGTAGAGGACCAGAGGCATGCGGGCGCTCTCCCCTGGGCCGAGCTTTTCCTCGGTAAAGCAGAAACACTCGATCTTGAAGAAATAGGGCGCGGTTTGATACGGGGTGACGTTGAAGGTCGCCCTGGCGACCACGGTCTCGTCGGAATTGTTCTTGGCGTAGTAATAGACTTTGGTCGGCTCCCCGAAACGGGTTTCCACCATGCGCTGCTCAGGGCGGAACTCCCAGGACAGTCCGGGCGCCACATTGGCGTCAAAGCGAACGGTGATCTTTTCATTTCTCAACACCGCGTTCGGCTGCTGGGCGACGGCACGCTGTACCGTTCCGCCGTAGCCCGTCAGGTCGCAGAACATCTGGTAGAGGGTCGGCGAATAGATCACGAGTCCCGTCATGATCGCCAGAAGGGTTCCGCTCAGGGCGAGCACCCTCATATTTCTCTTGCGCAATCGACTCATATGACCTGACCGAGTTCAATTATCTGGCGCATTGTCCCAAGCCATCGTCGCTCATTCAACGCGACACCCCAACGCGCGCGCGATTGACGCAGCAAGCCGTTTCCAGCCCGTGGCGGCTCGCTCGATCAGTGCCCATGCGTTACTCGTCCCACCACCATCGAGTCCACGGCCTTCTCGAAACGCTCACGCGTCATTGTCGTATCCGTGCCGGGCCGCAGCAGCCTCAGCGCGTTGAAAACGACGAGGAGCGAAGCCCCGACGTCGGCGGCAATTGCACCCCACAGCGTGGCGAACCCGGCGAAGGTAAGCACGACAAAGGCTGCCTTTACGCCGAGCGAAAAGACGATGTTCTGGCGGATGATGGCGAGCGTGCGCTTCGAATGGCTGATCAGCCATGGCAGCTTGCCGAGGTCGTCGGTCATCAGCGCGATGTCGGCGGTCTCGATCGCCGCATCCGAGCCCGCGGCGCCCATGGCGATGCCGAAGCTTGCCCGCGCCATGGCCGGCGCGTCGTTGACGCCGTCGCCGACCATCGCCACCGTGCGGTATCTATCGACCAATGCCTCGACCGCCGCCACCTTGTCCTCGGGCAGCAGCTCGGCGCGAACCTCATCGATGCCCACTTCGCGGGCGATCGCCTCCGCCGTGGTGCGGTTGTCGCCGGTGAGCATGATGAGATGCTCGATGCCGTTTGCACGGAGCCTGCGAACGGTCTCTGCCGCACGCGGCCGCACCGTGTCGGCAATCGCCAGGAGGCCGCACACATGCCGATCATTGCCGATCGCAACGACAGTCTTGCCCTCGCGCTCCAGCGCCTCGGCCTGTCGACCGACCTCGGGATCCTGCTGACCGCGTTCGACGAGATAGCGGTGCGAGCCGAGCCAGAACGGCTCCCCCGCGAACATGCCGGTCACGCCCTTGCCCTTGAGCATCTGGACGTCCTCGGCCGGCTTCGGGCTGATGCCACGTGCCTTCGCGTATCCCATCACCGCGCGCGCCAACGGGTGGCTGCTGCGGGCTTCCAGCGCGGCTGCCCGATCGAGCAATTCCTCTTCCGTGTGGCCGTTAAGGGGCGTCACACCGACCACTGCGGGTTCTCCTCGCGTTATGGTGCCCGTCTTGTCGAACGCCAAGGCCGTCAAGGTAGCGGGCTGCTCGATGAACACGCCACCCTTGACCAGGACACCGTTGCGCGCCGAAGACGCAAGCGCTGCCACGATGCTGACCGGTGTCGAGATCACGAGCGCGCAGGGACACGCGATCACGAGCAGCACCAGGGCACGATAGAACCAGTCTCCCCATGCCGCGCCGAAGACGAGCGGCGGTACCAGGAAGATTGCGATCGCCAGAATGATGACGGCCGGCGTATAGATGCGGGCAAACTTCTCCACCCACTGCTCGGCCCGGGCGCGGCGGCTGTGCGCCTCCTCCACCATGCGGATAATACGGGCAAGCGTTGTGTCCTCGGCGGCCTTAGTGCTTTCGATTTCCAGCGCGCCGTCGCCGTTGATGGTGCCGGCGAAGACTTCCGCGTTTTCCTCCTTCGCCACCGGAACGCTCTCGCCGGTGATCGGCGCCTGATTGACGCTGCTTTGTCCCGCCACGACGTGCCCGTCGAGCGGGATTCGCTCTCCCGGGTTCACGACGAAACGCGAACCGACCGCGACGTCGGCCGCCGGCACCTCTCTTTCCGTCCCGTCGTTGGCTCTCACTCGGACCGTCGGCGGTGCGAGGTCGAGCAGCGCCGACACGGCGCGCCGTGCGCGCCCGACGCTCCAACTCTCCAGTGCCAGCGATAGGGCGAAGAGGAAGGCGACCGTCGCCGCCTCGAACCACTCACCGATGACGATGGCGCCGGCAACGGCGATGACCATCAGGAGATTGATGTCAGGGCGAAGGCGTCTGGCTGCAAACCAAGCCTTCGGCAGGACGAACCGCACGCCAGAGGCTATGGCGACGGCGTAGGCAACCATCTCGGGCCAAGGCAGGGCCTGCCCGTCATGTCCGCCGAAAAGCCCCAAGGCTTGCGTGAACCCGCCTGCCAGCCACACATGCAGGGCAAGCCCCGCCAGGACACCAAGCCCGCTCAGGCATGTGAACCATACCTGCAGACGGCGGTGCCGATCGTCGGCTTCCGACCGCCCCTGGCCGGGCCGCCACTCCTCTGCCGTCATGCCGGTGCGGCCAACGGCCTGACGGATATCGTCGGCCGCTACGATGTCGGCATCTTTCAGCACCATCATGCGTCCGTTCAGCACGTCGAACGCGAGCTTGTCCTCGCCTCCGACGAGCGGGCCGATCTCGCGCTTCAGGATGGAAACCTCCTCGGCGCAATCGAGACCCGAGACCTTGAAGGTCAGCCGCGCTGCCCCGGCGGAGTGCGTCTGTCCGGCAGCCAAGCTCTCGTCATCGCCGCCGCAGCAGGCATGGCCGTGATCGTGATCGCGGGAGTGCATATGATCGTGCGGGTGAGAATGCCCACATTCGTGCCCTTGGGGGTGTCCGTGGTCGTGTTCTTTTTCGGTCCGCATGGGTATCTCCTGTCCGCGTCGCGGAGGCTACGATGCACCGTTCCGCGGTCGGCCCTTATTGATCCATCCAAAAGATAGGACCTCTAGCCGCTGTAGGTTCAAGACCCGATGCGAAGATTTCGAACGGTCTCAGATGAAGCGAGGAACGCGCCGCTTCGAGCCACGGTTCCTCGGCAAATGGGGCGATGAACGCGCTGATCGCCGCCAAGATTGCCGGCAACAATGCGAGCCAGGAATTGGCCGCAAGCACAAAGCCGGCGATGATGAGGATGTCGCCGATGTACTGGGGATTGCGCGTGAACCGGTAGGGGCCGCCAGTGACCAAATCGCCGGCCATTCCGGTCGTCGGCCTCCCGCCGAGGCTGGCGACACCCCACCAGGCAAGTGCATTGCCCAAGACCACAAGAATGCCGCCGACCACCCGCCAGGGCCACGCATCCAGCCCGAGGCTGCCGCAATCGGCGATGCCGACGTAGAGCATTCCGACGATCAGCAGCCCGATCAGCGCCCACACCAGCCAGAACTGCCATCCCGCTTGCCCCGAGGGAGGCGGCCAGATGCGCTGGGCCGGTTTCGCAACGGACCAGCACAGCAGCGCAACTAGCAGTATAGCCGCTGCCGTGGTGACAAGGAAGGTAGCGGTGAGCATGCAATGTCCTCGCAAAGCGTTTGCCGATAGGATGCGGGGCCATTCCGTGCGCTTGGAAACCGGCACAAGCGCGGCCCATAGACGTTCGGCAAAGTGCTGGTGTGGACGGCCTCTCAATCCCACGGCTTAATATCGCCCTTGGCGTTTGAGCCAAAAGAGAGGAGAGGCGAATGAAGAATTTACCCGTTCGCATCGGCATGGATACCTCCAAGTCGGTGTTCCAGCTTCACGGCGTAGATCACAATGAGGAGGTTGTCGTGCGGCGTCAGTTTCGCCGCGCAGAGATGATCCGCTACTTCGAGCGGCTTCCACCTGCTCTGGTGGCGATCGAGTCCTGCGGCAGTTCCCACCACTGGGCGCGCCTGCTCCAATCGTTGGGCCACGAGGTGAAGCTGATCCCGCCACAGTACGTCAAGCCCTACGTCAAGCGCGGGAAGAATGATGCGACCGATGCCGAGGCGCTGTGCGAGGCGGTTACCAGACCGAGCATGCGATTTGTCCCGGTGAAGTCGGAGGAGCGGCAGGCCGCCTGCATGCTGATGACCGTCCGGGAGCGCTTGGTCAGCGTGAAATCACAACTCTCGAATGCCTTCAGAAGCTACGCAGCAGAGTTCGGCATTATTGCTCCCGCCGGTCGGCAGAACATAAATGCGCTCATCAAGCGGGTGATCGAGGATGAAACGTTGCCCGAGCTGGCTCTGGATCTCTTCCGCTTTCAGGCGCAGGAATACGCCGCAGTCGAACCCCGCCTTAAGGAGATCGAGAAGAAGCTGATGAAATGGCACCGTGATGACGACATCAGCCGGCGGATTGCAACCATCCCCGGCGTCGGCCCGATCGGGTCCACCATGCTGAGCATGAAAGCGCCCCCGCCGGAGACGTTCAAATCTGGACGTGACTTCGCGGCCTGGATCGGTCTCACGCCCAGGGATCATTCGACGGGGGGCCGACAGAGACATGGCGGTATCACGAAGGCCGGGGATTCAGCGCTGCGATCGACGCTTATAGTCGGTGCCACCGCTCTGCTGAGGCACATTCGAAAAGGGCATCACAAGCCGACGGCCTGGCTCGCGGCGCTGCTGGAGCGAAAGCCGCCGAAGCTCGTAGCCGTGGCCCTTGCTAACAAATTTGCGCGTATCGCCTGGCGCTTGATGGTGTCGGGCGGGGTTTACAATCGACCGCCGGCGACCCCGTCGCCTGTTCTGGTATCGGTGCCGGCGAGCTAGGTTGCTCGGCGGGTAGTCCATGAACTTGCAGGACGCAGTAGATGGTATGACTGATCGGTCGATACGCGCGACATTCCGAAGGTTACACTGGCACTCCGATGTCGCCAATGTGCTTGGAGCGGGCGTAGCGAACACCATCTTGGCCAACGGGTTCCGCCCGTACAAACAGGCCGGACATCTGATAGCAAGCGATCAGGTCAGAAATCTGCTACCATCCTGACAAGTGGGAGGCCGTCCACATCTGTAACCTCTACAGTGGCTGTAGCTTCATGGGCTGGAGGATGCCAGGTTTTCAATGGATAGCTCTCGAAGGACACGAGCCGGCTCTCTATACCGGCACCCGTGCAAACAGGAGGCCCGGCGGTTGTCAGCGCCGTCGGTGCCAACTATCTCACAGCAAAGAGCTATAGCTTCTGGAGCTTGATTTAATGAGAGACGGTCGGCTTACGATCGGACAGATGTCACGCGAAACCGGCTGCAAGGTGCAGACGATCCGCTATTACGAGCAGATCGGGCTACTCCCGGAGCCGGAACGCTCGAGCGGAAACCAACGCCTCTACAGCAACCGCGATCGCGACCGGCTGGCGTTTATCCGCCACGCGCGCGAGCTCGGCTTTCCCCTGGATGCGATTCGGGAGTTGCTCAAGCTCGCCGATCACCCCTCGCAGCCCTGCGAGGCAGCGGACGCGATCGCGGCAGCGCAGCTTGAGGCGGTGGAGATGCGCATTGCGCGGTTGCAGTCGCTCAAGCAGGAGCTGGAGCGGATGCTTGCGCATCGCCATGGCGGCAAGATAGCCGATTGCCGCGTCATCGAAGTTCTTGCCGACCACTCCAAATGTTTGGCCGATGACCACGTAGCGCCAAGCTGAGATATCGGGTGGAGGACCCATGCTCGAGATCCTGGAGGACCGGGATGATCTGATCTCGGTGGGCATGACGGGCCCGGTCACGAAGGCCGACTATGACATGTTCTACCGCAAACTTGTCGCGAAGACTGAACGCTTTGGAAGCGTTCGGGTATACGAAGAGGCCGAGGAGTTCGGCTTCCTGTCGTTCACATCGACGTGGATCGGTATATGGCACGACCTCAGATACGGGCCATCGATTCGGCTCGAGGCGGCGGCGATTGTCAGTGACAGCGTTTGGGCTCGACTTCTCGTTTCCCTCTGGAGGGGAATTGACCGCATTTGGCCCGTCAGCGCTTCAGGCGTGCGCTGTTTTGCCCTCGCCGATCGCGAACGGGCGAAGCGGTGGCTCGATGAATGGGCACCGAAGCCTTCCCGCCTGTGACCGGTTCATCTTCACGGACGGGTGCCCGGGCGGGAACCGCAGCGGGACGGCCGGGACCCCACGCGGCGCCGTTCGCAGTCAGATCTTCACCAACATGGCGGTGCCGTACATGAACGCGACGCCCACCGCCAGGCCCGACAGTACCGGCCAGGAGACAAGGGCCGCGCCGCCGCGCCCGTCGGACTTCATGAGATATGCGGTGACTTCGACGACCACCTGCAGGATCGCACCCGCTCCAATGGCAAGCGCGAGTGCCGACCATTGCGGCGCATAGGCGAGGCTTCCGACCCAGAGCCCCAGCACCGCCGGCCCACCGGCAAGCAGCGTCAGCGCCGCAAACATCCACAGCGCCGGCCGTGCCTTCAGCATCGGAGCAGCGATGCCGATGCCTTCTGTGATGTTGTGAATGGTGAAGCCGAGCACCAGGAAGGTGCCGAGCCCTGCCGCACCCGAGGCGAAAGCCGCGCCGATCGCGAGGCCCTCGCCGAGATTGTGCAGTCCGATGCCGAGCGCAATGAATGTGGCGAGCGTCAAACCGGCAGGCGTTCCTCCCTGGCGGCCGGCGGCCATCAGCAGGAGGAAGCTCGCCGCGGCCGCCAGAACGACCATAACCTGATCCTGGAATATGGCAGCGGCCTCGCCGGCAAGCTCCAGTGCTTCGCCCGCGGCATCGACCATCAGGAAGGCAAGCAGCCCCACCGTCAGGGCGAGGAGAAAATTCATCCCCGCCTGGCCGACGCCGCGCAGCGCCGGATAGAACATGAGCCCTATGGCGACCGGGACGATGCCGACGAAGGCGCCCAGAAGCGCCTGGTTCCCGAGACTTCCCGCGGTTGCGAGGGGCGTCGGTACCGCGACGGGTATCTCGTGTTCGAACGTCGCTCCGGTGTTGGTGATGATCTTGACCACGTGCGCCTCGCCCAGCACCCAGGGGTAGGACAGGTGAATCCAGGCGGTTTCGCCGCGCCCGAGCGGACCGGACGGTTCCTGAGTAAACTGCCAATAGGCATCGTCGACGAGGACCTGGGAGATGATCATCGGCTCAGAGCCGCCGGCGCGAACGCGAACGTCGATACCGTCGGATGACAGGATCGTCCGCTCGAATGTCAGATTCTCCACCGGCGGCGCACCATTGTCGAAGCTTCTCAACGGGTCTGTCGCGACGAGCCAGGCAATGGCGAGAGCGAGCACCGTAAGCGGCAGGAGAAGCCAGACAAGGGCTGTGCGCGATCGCGGGGGCGCAGTCGGGGTTGCCGTGGCGAAGGTTCGTGCGTCGTTCATGCCACTGCCTCCCGGACATCGAAAAAGCTCATCCAGCCAAGCTCGGCAAACTCGGACTGGTGCGCGTGGAACATGTAGAGGCCCGGCTCATGGTCATTGAAGGAGAATTCGAGGATGCCGCGTTGTGCCTGGCACTGCATGATCGTGTCGACGGTCCGGAGCGTCGGCGTGAGCGTCGTACCGTGATCGTAGTAGTCGAAAAAGTTTCCATGCAGGTGGAAGGAATTGACGGGATCGAATTCGACGGCGTTGACGAGATAGACGCGCACCGGCCTATCCCGCACGATGGGAATCGGCCGCTTCATGTAGGCATGTGCGACCGTATTGACCGCGTAAACTTCGTTCTCATCGTCGAAGTTGGTGTCGAAGGCGTTCATCACCATCGCGAATTCCTGCCACTCGGTACTTTCCGGCGTACCGAAGAGGCGCGAGCGGGCGATTTGTGTGTGCTCCGGATGCCGCGCCGGATCGGGGTCGACCACGAAGAGCCCGTAGAGGCCCTTGTGGATGTGTCGCTTCAGGGGCAACGCGTGGCAATGATAGAAGTGGCAGCCGAAGGGTTTTGCGTCGAATTCGTAGATGAACTCCTCGCCGGGTCCGATCACTCCGGCGCCGGGAATGCCGTCCATGCGTGCCGAGTGGATGCCGTGGAAGTGGATGGAGTGGGGGTGAGAGCCGTAGTTGCGGAAGACGATCTTCAGCCTTTCACCCTCGGTTGCCCTGAGCGCCGGGCCGGGAACCCTGCCGTTGTAGGTCCAGGCCGGAAACATCACACCGGACGCGATCTCGATCTCCTTGTCGACCGCGTCGATCTCGAAGGTGCGCAGAACCCGCCCGTCGGGCAGGCGGGACACGGTTCCCGTCTCCCATTCAGTCAGCATCTCTGCCGTGTCGAAGCCATTGCGCGTTGCATCGACCTCTCCCACGGTCATCATCGCGCCGTGGCTTGAGCCGTGAGGCGAGCCAGCCTCGCCCGCTCCATGCCCGTCCGCCTGCGCCGATGAGGCTTCGCGCCGGCTCTCGCCCGTAGCACCGGCTGCGGAGATTACCGAACCGCCGGCAGCCGCCAATCCCGCCGCCAAGATGCCGCGCCTGCTCAAGCGTGCTCGCAGCCACTCGGAAACGTCGATCATTGGTCTATTCCTGCAAATGAGAATGAGTTGCAATAATACTCTTCTCTGCTCAGGTTTTCAACCGCAAACCGCTGCGCTCGGTGCATTTCCGGTTGGCAGAACTAGAGGATTTCATGGGCTGTCTGGTACGGATTGACCCTGTCTAAAGAGTTGGAGGACAAGGGTGAGCTGATCCGCGGACGGGGCAGGTGCCGGCCGAAGCGCGCACTTCGTGCATCTCCGCGATGCCGCCAGATCTCACCACGCTGAGCTAGCCGGCGCCCTGTCACGTATCCGAAGCTCGGAAGCGGCGTTTCGCGCCGAGCCTCGGAACAAGGCGCACATAGACCAGCTCGCTCACCAGCTCGACGAGCGTCTGGGTGACGATCACCGCCGGCAGGATTGGGACCGCCCCCGGGACGGCGAAGGCGAGCGGCAGCACCACCAGAGAGTTCCGGGTGCCGGCGCTGAATGCGAGCGAGCGACTGGCCGGCGCGTCGAGACGGAACAGCACCCGGCCGATACCCCACCCGATCAGGGGCGCTATAATAGCAAAGGCGATATAAATCGGCACTACCCGCAGGGCGGCGTTTATCGCGGGTCCGAGCTGGGGCACAACGGCTGCGATCACCACTAACAGGACGAGGGCCGTCGCGGGGACCGGCAACACGCCAAGCCCAGCTGACATGCGTTCCACCCATCGGTTCAGCGCGGCCCCGAGTTGCACAAGGGCGGCGAGCGCGAGGGGAATGGCGATCAGCCAGACAAATGCGTGAAGGAACGGTCCGGGCTGGACGAGATCGGCGGCGCCAGCGCCGAGGAACAGGCGGAGATAGATCGGCAACAGCGCCATCTGAACGATCAGGAGCGTGGGCGTGGCTGCAAGGAGAAGGCGCGCGTCGGCGCGACCGAGATGGGAGAACGTCACCACGCAGTCGATGCAGGGCGTGAGCAGGACGAAGAGAACGCCGATCTGCACCAGCGGGTCCGCCGGCGCGAACTGGAAGAGGAGCGTTACGAGGAGCGGCACCAGGACGAAGTTCGCGACGAGTAGGGCCGTAAGGAACCGGATCCGCCGGAAAGCGCGTCCAAGGTCCGCGAGCGGAACTTGCAAGAAGGTCACGAACAGCATGGCGGCCAGCGCCGGATTGATGACCGCCTCAAGAGTGGCCGTTTCGGGCAGGAGCAAGGCGGTAAGCGCGGCGAGCAGGACTGCTCCAAAGTAGATGCCAATCTGTTGCGCTTCGAGCGCTTCTCGGAGCTGCTTGCTGGTGATGAACATTCGGTATCCTGGTTGGCCACGGTCTCTGCCGAAGATCACTTCTCGGCATAGTTCCCGCAGGCTTCGAGAGCGCAGGCCATCTCCCGCAGCAACTCGTTGGCTAGCACAAGCAGATCATTCAGGCGAGGATCGCTTAGCCGGTAATGAACGAAGCGCCCGCGCTGCTCCCCGGTGACGAGCCCGCATTCGTTGAGGCACCGCAGATGGTTTGACGCGTTCGACTGCGACAGCCCGGTTGTCGCGACGATCTCGCCCACGGACAACGGTCCCGTGCGCAAGGCGTCCAGGATTGACAGCCGCGAGGCATCAGCTAATCCCCGAAACAGCTTCGCCCGCAGGGCAACGGCCGGGGAATCGACTCTCTCGATCAGTTCAGCACCGCTCGACATATCAGCCACGAATAATATATGCTCCTTTTCGATTAGGGAAGATGGACATGAACATAACAGGTCCAACGTACGATGCCGAGACGGCGCGCTACCGCGTCATCGGCATGGACTGCCCCTCCTGCGCGGCGAAAATCGAGAAGGCGGTGCGGTCAGTCGGGGTCGAAGACGTGAAGGTCTCGACAGCCACGCAGATCATGACCTTGCATGTGGGTGAATCAGCGGTGCGCCTTCCAGAGATTGAACGCGCCGTGACAGGCATCGGCTATAGGCTCGATCGCCTGGACGCGCCAAATCTCCATGCAGAAGGCGACATCGACGATCTGCCGAAGGATCTGAGGCATGTCACGCCAGCCTACAAGCGAGCGCTGTGGATCGTGGTGGCGCTCAATGTCGGTTATGGCGTCATCGAGATGTTCGGCGGGTTCCTCTCGGGATCGCAGGCCCTTAAGGCCGATGCTCTCGACTTCCTGGGCGACGGCCTGATTACCTTCCTCGGCATACTTGCTATCGGGTGGAGCCTTATTTGGCGCGCCCGTTCCGCTTTGGTGCAGGGCCTGTTTCTTGGCGCGCTTGGTTTCGGGGTTCTTGCCAATACAGCCTATCGCGTGCTCGTACAGCAACAGCCCGAGGCCGAGTTGATGGGTCTGTTCGCGTTGATTGCGCTTACGGTCAATGTGATCGCGGTTCTTCCGCTGCTGCCTCACCGGACCGGCGACGCCAATGTGCGAGCGGTTTGGCTGTTTTCGCGCAATGACGCGATCGGCAACGCGGCAGTCGTCGCTGCGGCGGGGCTTGTCGCCTGGACGGGAACGGCTTGGCCGGACCTTCTCGTGGCGGCGGCGATTGCCGGTCTGTTCCTGCAATCATCGTGGTCGATTGTGCGGGATGCGAGCGCCGATCTGCGCGAGTTCGCGTCGGCGACCGGCGTCACGCGGTGACGGAGGTGCTGCCGTAGTGGACTCCTCCGGCATCGGCATAGCCACGGCATTTGCCGCGGGCGTGGTTTCTTTTCTGTCGCCTTGCGTCCTGCCGCTCGTGCCCGGCTAAATCTCTTATGTCGCCGGGCGCTCGATCAGCCCTGATGGGTTTTCTGGCGGCGGGGCAAGCCTCAAGGGGACAGGTCGCACACTTGGCCTGAGCCTCTGTTTCGTTCTCGGCTTCACCACCGTGTTCGTCCTGCTCGGAGCCAGCGCTCTGAGCGGACTGCTGCGCACGCATCTTTACGAAGCGAACTTGATCGGTGGCACGATCGTCATCGTCCTCGGCCTGTTCACGACCGGCCTGGTACCTATGCCTTGGCTGGATCGCGATATGAGATTTCATTCAGGCTCGCGGGGCGGCGGCCCCTGGGCAAATTATCTTCTGGGCTTGCGTTTGCCTTTGGCTGGACACCATGCATCGGGCCGGTCCTCGGCGCGATTCTGGCGCTGTCGGCCGCGAACGCAACTGCCGGAAGCGGAACAGTCCTCCTGGCCGTCTATTCGCTCGGCCTCGGCCTGCCCTTCATTTTGGCGGCCCTCTTCATGCGCGGCTTCATGGCGCGGATGAAAACCATGCGGCGAACGGGCCGCGTTCTTAAGGTTGTCGCCGGCGGGATCATGGTGCTCATGGGGATCGCGATGATCACCGGTTATCTCAGCAGTTTCGCGATCTGGCTCCTCCAGACGTTCCCGGCGCTCGGACGCATCGGATAAACGAGATCGAGATGATGCAGAACGCGCAAGGTGACCTGAAGTGGAGGCTAAATGAATGTTTGGATCCGGGTGGCGGTTCTGCTTGCAGCCGTGTACGCCGCGCATTGGGGGCCGGAGAACCTCGCCAAGCCCTTCAAGAAGGTGCGTCGGTAGTGGGGTATCTCGGCCGCAGCAGGTGGCTCGCTAATCGGTATTGCGATGGCCAGCCCCGAAGTTGGGGTGAATATTACGAGCGCGATCCGGGACGCTTCCGGGATCGGCTTGGGCGCTGTCCTCGGCTCAACCGTGATCGGCATTCCGATCCTCGTCACGGTCGGCTATCTGGCGACCCGCAAACGCAATCTCCCGGACGACCCCGGACATGACAAGCACCTGAGAGAGAGCATCTTCTGCGCGTCGATTCGGCGGCCGTGGGCGTGCAGACGCCGGCTTACCTTGGGATACTCGCACTGCTCGCATCTCTGGTTCAGCTAACACAGCGGCAGTCGCGCGGCACCGCCACTGCAGCGAGGTTTGCCGGCCTTAGATCGCCGATTCTGGCTCTTCGAACCGGCAGAAATAGGTGGTCCGGTCCACCTTTCCGCCGTCAACAGGAATCCCTCGGATCGTGACAGCAATGATTTCTTTCCCTGGCTTCGCCACAATCTCGCCCTGGATTGTCAGACCGGGATGATCGTCGGGCATCAGCCGAAACGATGTCTTCCCGGCTTTCGTTTCGCCGATCTCCACTGCGCCGGAGCTGTAGTCGCCCTCGGCCGCATAGGTTGCTTCCATCCGGCTTTCCGTGAGGATCAGGTAAAATGATTCTTCAAATTGGGCGCCGTCCGGAACGGCTCCCCAAAACGACATCTCTGCCTTCTCCCCGGATGGGCGGACACGGGCGACCAGTTCACGGCACTCTCGGTCCGCGTTCGCGCCTATCCGGCCGGGAAACCAAAGATAGGTGCCAACTGGCGACAATTCGGCTGCATCCGCGTAAAAGACGGCCGCCATTACGAAAACGGCTGCAAATAAACAGCGGCTCATTTTGCCGAGCAAGGTCATTATGGCACTCACAGTAGCCCACTGCACGTCTTCAGCTTTGCCGCGAATATCCGCGAAGCTTCGACTTTGATGATACCATGTGTTCTATTTTCCGTCACCGACGGGGCGCACTGCCAAACTAGCCAGCGCCGGCAGCCTACATCGTACGGCTGGAGCTTCTTTGGAACGATTGGCGGCCGCCTGCAGTATCAATAACGTGGAAAACTAGCGCATTCTCGCGGTACTGCGCTCCCGATCGTTCGAGCGCTCGGCGACTACTGGATCAACGAGGCTCACCCAGACATTCTGGTCTTCGCCCGACTGCCGTTTTAGGTACTGAATCTCTGTCTCGTCCCAGCGTTTAATTTCCTGCTCGACATTGTCGAGGACAAAATCACCAAGATCAGTAGCTACCGTAAGAACCGCGTGTCCTCCTCCATCTGCGTCAAGTCCGACGGTGATCCGAAGAGCGCCGAGAGGGAAACCCTGCTCAAGTAAAAGCTTGCGTTTGAGAAGCACGTAGTCTTCGCAATCACCAAAGGTGTTAGGATATTCCCAACGCTCCTCGACGCCGAAGATCTCCTTGTCTGTTTTTGGCATGATTTTGGTGTTGGCCAGCCAATTGGATTTCACCATAGCCTGCCAGCGTTCTTCGGTCAGTTTTATGCTGTCCTTTCCTGTCGGACGGGCGCAACGGGACCTATAACGCTTACAGAATTCGTAATAACCGAAAGGAACTGTGGTGGGCTCAAACTCTCGCAAAGTCGGACTATCCGCTCGCTGCGACGGGTTCAGATGGAGGGCGTCGGCATCTGCCGAACCGATCATTGAAATAATCCCAATGGTTGCCAGAAGAACTGACCTGAACATGACGTGCTCCCGAACTCGTTTTCTCGGAGCACTACCAAGCGTCCCTGAATTCCTCGCGAAAATATGCTGTTGCAATCGAGCTATTGCAGAAACTTTTCATAAATGTTTTACGGCGTCCCGACAGATCTGAAATGTGCTGACATCTGTCCCTTCGGCATGCGACAAATAAAGTCCAGACAAGCCGATACTCCGATCCCAACGAGGATGCATTGAAACTTCCGGGCATAACGGCAACGCCACCGTTCAGATGTGGACGAAATTAGTGTTCGCCAACAACGTTGGACTAGCCCGAAAATCATCAATCTTGGCTACTCTCTTCTTGAAGTTCGCCATATCAAGTCTGCTGAGTTGGCTGGGCTCGCCAACAGCTTCCTTGGGATTTATCGGCTTCCCGCCGTTGCGGATTTCATAATGCAGGTGAGCACCGGTCGATAGACCCGTCGAACCAACATAGCCGATGACCTGTCCCTTCCGTACGATGTCGCCGGGCTCTAGATCATCTCGCACGGCGTCCATATGGGCATACCTTGATGTCCATCCGCCGTCGTGAGAAACTTCAACCATCTTGCCGTAACCTGAAGTCGTTCCCGCGCGCGTGACCCGGCCCTCACGCGCAGCAACAACGGCGGTCCCGCGCGGCGCGGCCAAGTCGAGCCCAGCATGGAAACGCTGGCCGTTTTCGAGCGGATGGCGGCGGGCACCGAATGCCGATGTAAGGCGGCCAAACTCCATTGGCTTGTCGATGAAGCCGCCGCCCAAGCGCCGTCCAGTCCGGTCAAAATAGTCTGGCTTTGTTCCCTTCGGCGAGAATCGGAAAGTTTCAAAAGTCCGACCGTCTGTAGCCAGCTTAAGGTAAACTGGCATGATCCGCGAAGAAGAAGGTTCGGATTCCAGCACTGCCTGCATTTCGTCATCTGAGGTTACGATCTTAGTCAGATCAATCTGATCCCACAGCGCGAAGAGCAAGTCTGCTACGTCGGATTGCTTCACCCCCGAAGCCATCAGCTCCAAGGAAAGGGCTTCCGCCAATGTCACAGGCCTGGGCGGTATTTTTGCCGCCACCTCAATCTCCGTTTCACTTCGAAACGCTCCGGAGGTCTGGCGAGTGAAACGGATCCTTTCGGTTCTCCCATCAAAAATTGAGACTTGCTCGATGTGCCGTCGGTCAGCGTGGCGACCATCCTTGGCCCACCACACACCGACGACCTCGCTTGGATACAAAGTTTCGGCGGTGGTTTCTGCGATAGCTGGAAGCAAGCTGTTTAGATCTGCTTGGGTCAGCCCAAGGTTCTTTAGGACATTGATCAGTCCGTCGCCGAACCTCACCTCAACCGATGCTGATGAAGACGCAGATTCGCCATGGTCCACCATCGCGGCTTCCAAGGCTACCGGTCTCGATTTCGGTGACGGAAAATAGCTGACGGCAACGCTGCCACGCAACAGGTCTGCAGGCTGGACGGCAAGCAGCGGTGCCAGCGATCGACTGGCAGCGGAAGAACGGACATCCTTAACAAGTTCCCGCCCCAGTTGTGCTTTGTCAATCGCCGTGACGCTGATGGCTTCGCGGTGAGCCTTATGATTTATGGCCGTGCTCAGTGGCCGTTCGATCAGAACAAATGGCTCGCCGTGTTTTTGATCGAGGTCGCGGTCTCGAATCGCACTCAACCGTGGGCCCTTGTCGGGAGCGGTGTTAATTCGCTCTGGCAGATCAGCGACACCTCGGCGCTCTTTTGGCGCTGATGTGGATTTTTCAGCAACGGTGGTCCGCGTTGAAGACCAATAGAAAATTGAAGCCGTGCCAATGAAGAACACGACACATATGAACGCACATACCTTGACGAGAAGGTTCGTCGAGCGTGGGAGTCGAATCATGATGAATCTATGCACTTGGGTTCCGCGGCGGGTCAACTTCCCAAACTGCTTCCTATGATCGCACAGAGCGGGATGGGCGACTGCCGAAGCGGTTCGCTAGGCATCCCAGCTTCTAGTGACAGCGGTTGCTTCGCGACGTCAGAGTCTTCGGCGGGCGCTTACATTCACAGTGTTTCAACACGCTCACGGCGACTTGAGCGCAAATCAGCCAGGAATCTCAGGTCATCCGCAAGGACACTCATCCCCGCCCTTGCATCCTCGCCGAACGCAAATCCGCAAAAGATGCCCCCGCAGCGGGGCCTGGCGAGCGCAAGAGGGCTTCCGCCGAATGTTGGGGACGGAATCGATGGTTCATCGTCAATTACAGTTGCCACCTTTGCGGCACGGCCATAACTGAGACCGAGGCAGAGTGCGATCTGTTCAGGTTCCAAAGGTGGGTCGCATTCGAGTTTGGCGAGTTGGTTCAGCGGAATAGCTGAAATCATCCAGGGAGCAGCGTAGGTTTGCCCGCAAGCCGTCCGGACCGAAACGAGCCCGTTGCCCTGCGAGACGGACCGCACAGGGGCTGAAAGAATAACATTCCGGCAAGTCCGTCGGCCAGCGATTTCGAGAGCGCTTGAGCCCTTGCTCCAGGAAGTATTTCTGTCGCAAAGCTCTGCCCAGTCCACCTTCCGCCGCAATCCACCAGAGCACTTGCAGGAGCGAGATTTTCTCGACCGGAGCCGTCGCGAACGCACCAATGAGCACTTTGAAAAATTCATAATCGAGACCCCGGACCCCGCGCTCCACAACCCCCATCGGACCTCTCATCGGCCCAAGCGCCAATTGGTGAAGTGAGGGGTCGGAACGGGTCAACTTTCTTGGCCAGTTTATCTAGCTAACCTCCAAAGAGCTCGACCGACGCGAATCACGTCTCCTGGAGCAAGATCGGGAAGCTTGCGCAACCGGCCTCGGCGATCACGCCACTGCGGCCAGATTATCTTTGCCTTCGCAATCCGAAGCCCGAGTTCGGAGACAAGCACCAGCATGCGGCGGTGGCCGCTATTGATGAACTCGCCACCGAGATCGGCAGACCTGTTGTCGGGCCGGGGGGACAACGTCCTCCCACCGACTTCGTTTCGAGCCTCTAAAACGAGGCATTTCCATCCCGCCAGCTCGAGCCCTCGAGCTGCCACCAAGCCGGACACACCCGCTCCGATCACAATTGCGTCGGCGGACCTCTCCGGCCTCATTCGCCCAAACGCTCAAGCTTGCGCGTCCCGCATAGTTTCCAGGCAGGAAACCGCTCCCATGGCGACCGACAAAACACTATTCCGACATCCGAGCGAACGCTGGGGGTCTTTGATCCCGACGATTTTTGCACGGGCACCGCGCTCGATCACCCCCGTTGGAGAAACCCGAGCGTTAAAGAACGATTGCGAGGATCCACTCTATTCGACTGCCCTATATGAATTGAAGACCTCAGTCGTTCCGTCGGCTTTGACCAAGTATACATCGAATGCGTCCCGGGTTTCGCCGTACTCCATCCCGGGGGACCCTACCGGCATTCCCGGCACCGCAAGTCCGATCGCGTCCGGCTTCTCTTTTACGAGCCGCTCAATGTCCTCGACGGGAACGTGGCCCTCTATGGTATATCCGGCAACCTTGGCAGTATGGCAGGATGTCATGTCCGGACCGATCCCATTCTTAACCTTGTGCTGCATCAGGGTGGCCATAGGCAGGTTGCGCGATTCTACGTTGTGGCCGGCCGCTTGCAGCACCTCAATCCAAGCAAGGCAGCACCCGCAGGATTGGGTCTTCGCCACTTCGAATTCGAGCGCGTCGGCTGTTGCGACTCCTCCAGTCATCAGAAAGACGACGGCACCGATCACGTTCTTCCGCTTTTTCATGCTGACTCCGGTTTCAGATGTTTCGCGATACAGAATGAGCTCGGTATCTGCTTGGGGTTGCCGAGACCGGACACCTACTCCTGCGCCCCAGCGGGGCCGTGATTGTGCCCGTCGTCAGCCTGAGGAAGCGGTACGTCGGGAACAAGTTTTTCGACCTTCGCTTCGGTACGAAGCTCACTCATAATTCTTTGAGCGGCGGCTGACTCCAGTGCCCTTCTGATTTGCGGCGCCACCGTTTCGAAGCTGGGCGCGGGCCGGTTTCGCCTTTCTTCCACCTTGACGACGTGGAAGCCGAACGCGCTCTTGACGGGGGAGGCGGTATACTCGCCGGGCGCCAGTTCTGCGGCGGCTTCGTCTACCGCCGCGATCGTCTGGCCGACCGTCACAAAGCCGAGATCACCGCCCGCATTCCTCGAAGCCTCGTCCTTGGACCTCTCCGAAGCAAGGGCGGCAAAATCCGCGCCATTGTCAAGCGCGGCGACCACGTCCTCCGCCTCCTGCTCGGTGGAAAGCAGGATGTGTCTCAATCGCACTTCTTCAACGGGAGGAACTTCAGATATCTTTTCATCGTACGCCTTGCGGACTGCTTCATCGCTCACCGCTTCGGCAACGCGCCGTTCGAGGAAGAGCGCCCGAAGAGTTTGATTGCGAAGGAAGGCCATCTGCCGCCTAAAGCCATCTTCTTCTTCGATCCCTTCGGCTCTCGCTGCATCCGCGGCGATCCGCATATCGATCAGGACGTCCACGATCGCCGAACGGCGCGCCTCTTCGGGAGCGCCGGCGAGCTGATCCCCGTAAATTTCGGCGGCCAGGGCGACATCGGCAGTCGTTAACACCTCGCCGTTCACACGCGCGACGACATCTTCCTGTCCAACGGCGAGAACTGGCTGGAAGGTCAAGCCGGCGAAAACACAACCGGCGAGAATACTGGCTTTGTGAATGTGGAAAGTCATCTTTTCTCGGCCTCTTTTTCCCGTCGAGGGTGCTGTTATTTACTCAGCCGCCAGAAGCGGATCGAGAATTGCGCTGAACTGCTCGATCGTCATGGACCCCTTGTAGGGCTTGCCATTGACAAAGAAAGTCGGCGTAGAGTCGACGCCGAGTTTCCTGCCTGACTCTGCGACCGCAGTAATTTTATCTAGAAGCGCCTGATCAGTGAGGCAACTTTCGACCTCATCCGCGCTCATCCCCGTCATACCCATGATGGAGTTCAGGGCACCCGTGGCATCCGAAGCGCGTACCCACTGCTCCTGTGAGCGGTATAGTAGATCGATCGTGGCGTACCACTTGTCCTCGCCTGCACAGCGGGCGAGCATGAAACCCGCGGAAGCCCGGGGGTCGAAGGGAAACTCCCTGATGATGAACCGGACGCGGCCTGTGTCGACATATTTTTCCTTGAGCGCGGGCCAAGTGGTCAGATGAAAGCTTCGACAGTGTCCGCAGGTCAGGGAGGCGTATTCAATGATCGTAACCGGCGCGTCGGCAGAACCGAACGATTGCTCAGGAAGAGGGCCCGGATCCATAAGGGCTGCGATTTGCTCTTGTGCCACGGCGGGCAGCGGCAGCAAGATCAGACCGAGAGCAACAACGGTCCAGAAGAAATTGCGACGTATCATTGATATGTTTCTCCCATTCGCGTGTTGCTGACGATAACACCTCTAGCCGCTAGAGGTGCAAGCCTTGAAATCGGTTCAGCCGCATTCGCACTGCGTTGCTTTAGCCTAGATCAGGAGCAACCATTTAGGGGGGATCTGCACCCCGAAACGTGCGCCCTTACGCGGTCGGCCTGGTTGGAGATCTCAAGCGCCCGGGCGGTACGTTCCATCTAGTCTGGATATCCAGTAACGGGCCCGCTTCCATTTGGAGTGGTTGGATGTTCCTCGCGCCTGCTCTTTGGCCGCACATCGGCGGGTGTGCAGGGCTGTAGCTCCACCCGTGAAATCAGTGGCGAAGATAATAAGCACCGCACTTCTTTGAGTTGAAAGGTTGCCACAAAACGTTGCACCTCTAGCGGCTAGAGGTTGCATTGTGGATCTGCAACATAGCCGAAGAGGCCCGAAAACGATGTGGTATCGGTTAGAGCCGGCGAGCCTCGGAATGGCGCTGCTCATTGTCTTGTCAGTGGTGTCATTCGATCTCTTTTCCAAGTTGGTCATTATCGACCTCGTTATGCAGCCGCCCAGGTCCATTCCGGTGACCAGCTTCTTAAGTCTGGAACTCGGCTTCAACTCGGGGAGTTTTTTTGGGCTCTACTCAGAGTTCTTCATGCGGACTTCGAAACTCGTGCTTGCTGCTGATGTCGCTTGGCACTTAATTATGAGAATACCACCCCAATGATCTCAAATGTTTACGCCCGCACTTAATTTGAGAATGAGCAGTTAATTTGATAATCCGGCTTGGAATTTGTCACTTAATGTGAGAATGAGGCTCGCGATGTTTTTCCTCCGAGCCTGCCATGAATGATCCTTTTCCTGACGAGATTGACGAGGCACTTTGGGATGAAGCATGCCGACGTGCCGATGCGATCCGCAGCTTCCTAAGGCGCAATCCTGACGGCGCGACGGCCGCAGATGTTGCGGAACTCGCGGCCGCGCTCGGTCTCAGCCAAGCGACAGCGTACCGGCTGATCAAGCTGTTCCGCGGCGGCGGGACCGTTCTGTCGCTTGTGGACCGCAAACGCGGGCGGCCGGAGGGTCATCGCACCCTGGATGAGCAGCGAGAGAAAATCGTCCGGACGACCATCAACGCTTTCTACCTGAAGCGGACACGACCGTCGGTCTCGCAGCTGATACGGGACGTGCAGACGAACTGCATGTCGGCGGGGCTGAAGCCGCCGCATCGCAGAACGATCGTCGCTCGCCTTGAGGACATCGACCTCCAGAAGCGTGCCAGGCGACGCGGCGAACAGAAGATCGCGAAGGCGACAACGGCCGTTCCCGGAGCGTTCGGTGCCTCCCGCCCGCTCGAAGTGGTCCAGATCGATCACACCAAGGCCGACATCTTCGTTGTTGACGAGGAGAGCCGGCAGCCGCTCGGCCGGCCGTGGCTGACCCTGGCGATGGACGTCTGCAGCCGGATGGTCACCGGGTTCTATCTCACCATGGACGCACCGTCCCGACTGTCGACCAGCCTTTGCCTTTTGCATTCCGTCTTCGACAAGTCGGCCTGGCTGCGAGAACGCGAGATTTCGGAGCCGTGGCCCGTCGCCGGCCTGCCGGACATGGTGCACGTCGACAACGGCCCCGACTTCCGCAGCCGGGCGTTCAAGCGAGGATGCCAGGACGCGGGTATCGCGATAGAGTGGCGCCCACCGGGCGAGCCGCGCTTCGGAGGGCACATCGAGCGCCTGATCGGCACTCAGATGGGGAGGTTGCACCTGCTCCCCGGTACAACATTCAGCAACGAACAGGATCTGGAAGAATACGACTCGAAGCGGCACGCGGCACTGACGCTGCGTGAGCTCGAGCGGTATATCGCCCTCGATATCGTCGGCTCCTATCATCAGTCGATCCACGGCACCCTGGGCCGCCCGCCGATTGCAGTGTGGCGGGAGCACGAGGACGAGATCCCCCTTCGGCTGCCACAGGATCGACTCCGCTTCTGGCTGACCTTCCTGCCTGAGCAGGAACGAACCTTGCGGCCGACCGGCATTCATCTGTTCGGTCTGCGCTATTGGTCGGCAGCGCTCAGCGCCGACGTCGGGCGTTCCGACCGGCGCCTGCTCGTCAAATACGATCCGCGCGACATGGCGCGAATCTTCATTCGACGGCCATCGGGAAACTTCGTGGAAGCCCGCTATGCCGATGTGACGCTACCTTCGATCACCCTGCACGAAGCGGTGACCGCGCGACGCACCCTGCTGGCGAAAGGCCGCCGTGAAGTCGACACCCACGCTATCGTCCGCACCGCCATCGCACAGCGAGAGTTGCTTGAGACGGCAACCAAGAAGACGGCAGCGGCACGACGCGGGAAGGCTTCTTCGAAATCAAAGGTGGATGATGGCGGATGGGGCTCGCTCCGCGGTGTCGACTCCAGCAAACCTGTACCTTTTGTTGAGGACACGGATTGAGCTGGAGTGAATATGAACGATGAAATCTCCCACCTGACCGCCGGCGCGGCGGGGCTGCTTGCTGAAACGGACGAGCGGCGCATTCGTGCGATTCGATCACGCCGCTGGGTGCTCTACCCGCGCGCCAAGCAGGCGCTGGACCGGCTGGGCCGGCTCCTCGACCATCCACGTGGCACACGCATGCCCTCGATCGCGATCTACGGCGACAGCGGCATGGGCAAGACTATGATCATGAAGCGGTTCCGGGACGAACACCCACCGAGCTTCAATCCGCTGACAGGCACACTGAAGACGCCGGTACTGGCCATGGAAATGACCAGCCGCCCCGGCGAACGACGGTTCTACGCCGAACTCCTCACACTTCTCGGCGCGCCACAGCGGCCGCGCGCCGACATTGCCCAGATGGAGCAGGCTGCATTGCGGATCATGGAAGCGATCGGCGTGCAGGTGCTGGTGATCGACGAAGTGCACAACATCCTCGCTGGAACCTATCGCGAGCAGCGCATCGTCCTCAACACGCTGCGCTTCCTCAGCAATCGTCTGCAGATCTCGCTGGTCTGCTTCGGCGTCAACGAAGCACGTGAGGCCATCAGTGGTGACGTTCAGCTTGCGCGCCGGTTCGAGCAGTTCACCTTGAGCCGGTGGGCTGCGAACGAACAGTTCGAGACTTTGGTGGCGTCGATCCTGCGCAATACGCCGCTGCGTCGGCCCTCGGTGCTTACGCCGAAATCGTTGCGACGGATCCTGCAGATCACCGAGGGTATCACGGCAAACATCTTCCACATGATCAACAGCCTAGCAATCGACGCTGTCGAAAACGGCCGCGAGCACATCACCGATGATATGGTTGAGAACTGGGAGCCGGAATTCGATGCCGAGGCGGCATTCGCATGATGCAGAACACACCGCCTCGGCAGTTGCCGGTACGGCTGCCGCCCGTCGCCGACGAACTACTGTCGTCCTGGATCAACCGGCATGCAGCCTTCTATGCAGTCCCACCACTCGTCATGCTTCGGCATTGCCTGCCGAAAGTTGTCTCATTGCGGGCAGCCGATCTCCATCTGAGCCGTGATCAGGAAATCCGACTTGCGAGCATGTTCTCCACGGACCCGGCTGTTGTGCGCCGAATGACCTTCGGCAATGTCGTGCAATCATCGCATCGGCTCCTCGCCGCTGGACCAGCGCAGGTCTGCACGAACTGCAGCCTTGGTCACACGGAACCGGCGCCAATCCTGCGAAGCCAGCTGCTGGGGTGGCGCATCACGTGCCCTCTGTGTGCAAACCAATTCCGGGATTCCGGCGGGCGCGAGCTCCCCTCCCCTTTCCGGCAATATCGTGGTGTGGCTCTTCGTGGCGAAAAGCTGCTCGACGAGGAAGCCGAACGTGGCATCGGAACCTGGACATCGCCCGCCGACATTGCCCGGCTTCTCCTGATGCGACGCATTCCAAGACCTATACCCCGCGAGCGCGACCTTTGGCGCTTCCGGGTGCTCGGCGCTGTCATCCCCGATCTCGACCATGTCGTTGCCGAGCAACAGGATCTGCCCACACCTGCAAAGCCGATCCTGCCGCTTCACCTGCGGCCGGCTCTGTTGGCAGGGGTCGCCATCGTCGAGCGTGCGGGACCGGAGATGCTCCGAATGCTGCGTGGTCACATGATGGGTGACAATAGGGTCCGATTCACTGACGCCACCGAGAGCATGGTAGCCCGAGCTCGCAGGTCGAGAGTCTCTTCTTCTCAAATGCAGTTAATTTGAGAATCCGATCGCCAAGATTCTCACAATCAAATGCCAAGTCCGTACCAAACCGGCGCATTCTTGCAATTAAGTGCCAAGCGACAGCTGACGCGGCGACCGCCATCCTTGTGCTCGCCTGGGCTGCTGCGACGAAGAGCCGCCTCAATCCAGCGCTCTCGGCCTCCTCGCAGGTGGCGCTATCGCCAACGCTTGGGATAGAGTGCAACGCGGCGCAGTGACGGAGTTCATCGACATTCATGTCGGAGACTGGAATTGGCCAGCCTTTAACCTTGCTGATATCGCAGTCGTGCTCGGTGCTACGGCACTTGTGATTGCCTACCTGCGGAGGACCTCAATCCAAAGCGGTGGGATCGAGTGATCCAACATATCGGAATTCATGATGCAAAGAGCATTTGTAGAACTATCCAACGACGAAAAGCTGCGGCTCGTTCGGAAGCGAAAGCGCATGAACATTCTCGTGCTGAGTGGCCTTCTGCTCTTCGTCGGCCTGACTTATGCCGGCAGCCTTTTCCACATTTCGAAGGAAAACAGAGCAGCCGCTTCCGTGGAGGCTGCTCCCGCCTCGATCACACAGCGTTGAATGGCCGCTGACCGTATCGCGGGACATATTGACGTTCCGGCATCCTCAGATGGGGTCGCTGCTTTGCAGTACATTCGAAAACTGAGTGTGTTCGTCGCCGCCTGGCTATGTTCTTACCTGGCGATCGGGATGGTATTCTGGTTCTACTGTTTGGTCGGCGGACACAACTTCACCGAGGCGCTTTACGGGACGACAGCGACTTACCTTTTGTCTCTGGTCGCTTCGGTCGAGTTTGCCTGGTTTGCGGCAAAATGATCTCCTTTGCAGCGAACGCCGGGATTCGGGAACAAGTTGAGCGCAACGTTCCCGGCCATTAAGCTGCCTCGATCTTCTGTTCAAGACATTGCCGCGCAAATCTCGGATTGGGCGGCCCCAACTGCGAGACGGACATTCTTTCTTTCCAAGGCTTCGAACTGTCTCGAGCGTGCCGCTGAACTGGCTCGAACCGGATCTCGCCTTGAACGGCGTTGCCGCAGATTTCAGAGTTGCTTTGCCAAACATCAGTCGGATCGGCTTTGGCGGTGAAAGCAGGTTGGGTGTCGATTCGGATGATCGTGCGGCAGGTTGAAAACAAAGCACTCAGGGCTTGGCGACGGTCGTTGAGGCGATCGCCGCACGAAAAGCGTTTCCGCCTTCGACCACGCTGTCGCCGATCATTCGCTCTCCGTTCGGTCCGAAGCGATCAATTACCCCATCCGGCTGCACGCGATGCGGCATAAGAAGTTGGAAATGGGTGTCGACCGCGATTTCGCCTGGCGGCCAATCCGAGACATCAATCTTGGCTGAGAACCGGCCGTCGTCGATCTGAGCATAACCGGTCGTGCGCCTTTGCGGAGTAGCGGGCCTGTAGACAGCATATATGATCCATGCTCCGTCCGGGACGCTGGCCCGACCGCTTATGCGCAGCCGCTCCCCTTCAATGGCGGCCTGGACCGAAATCGCAACGGGTATCTCACCTGCCGAAAAAGAGTTGCTCGGGGCCGTCAGCCACAGCGTCAGGGCAAGTGCCCACAACATTCCACGCACGCTACATCCCCATTGCGTGTTTCACACCTAAAGCCGCCGGCGCTTGCAAACGCAGGTCGTCTCCCCGATCAGCATCGGGGCCTTGTAAGCCTTGCCAAGCTTGAGTTGGGGTTAACAGACAAAGGGACCAAAAGTCGCCCTTGGGCGTTCCGGCAAGGTAACGCATCATCGGTGGCGATCATGACGATTGTGTGGGTGGCAGTTCTTCTTGCAGCGGTTTGGACCGCACATTGGGGCGCCGAGCGCCTTTCCAGCCCTCTGAAAAAGTTACGCAGCCAGTGGGGTTTTTCCGTTGTTGCCGGGGGATCCTTCCTCGGCCTTGCCTCTGCAGCTCCGGAAATCGGCATTAACACTACTAGCGCGATCCGCGGTGTCGGTGATATCGGGCTCGGAGCTCTGCTTGGCTCCAACGTGATCGCGATCCCGATCATGATCGTAGTAGGCTATCTCGCCACGCGTAAAAAAGGTCTGTCTTCCGGCGGCCAGAAGACCGGCAATGACGGCGGGCGGCAGTCCAGGGATCATGCCGAACATCGCAGTGAGCAACTTCTTCGGGTCGAGCGAGGAGCCGTCAGCGTTCAGGCAATTCCTTACCTCGGTATTGTCGCTTTGTTCGCCGTTCTCACGCTGCCAAAACCCTGGCGCGGTCTGCAGCCACTCGACGGGTGGATCCTTCTGGTGGCCTATCTCGCCTACCTCGCGCAAGCACTGCTGCGCGGACGCCAAGCCGGTGAGAAGGTCGAATGGCAACGCAAAGAGAGGTGGATGGCTGCAGCAGGCCTTGGAGCGCTCGCAATCGGCGCCTACTTCACGGTCTTTTCGACGGAAAGGATTGTCGGTGCGCTCGGGATCTCCAACATCGTCGGCGGTTTGTTCATCACCGCGCCGGTGGCGGCGCTTCCGGAGATATTCGCCACCTGGTACGTCGCAAGGAGCGGACAGGTAACATCCGCCATCACCAGCGTGATAGGCGATCACGCCGTCACGATGACCCTCGCCTTCATTCCGCTCACGATCATCGGGACGCCCATCAGCAATCTGCAACTTTTCTGGGTGACGCTTGCTTTCGTGGCGCTTATGCCTGCGCTTTATGGGGCCTTCATTCACTTGGGGGCAGACAGGCACGGGTTCAAGCTTTGGCAGGTCATCGCGCTGCCGGCGGTCGCGGCGGCTTACGTCGCGCTTGTCGTGTTCTGGGTTCAGCCCTTCGGCCAGCAAGTCGCCGGGGACTCGGACCAGCGAAACTCGGCTACTTCACAAGATGGCCAGTAGCTCGAAACAGAGTTTGGGCGAGTGCGAAATCCACGATAGCGGCGGGGATCCTATGTTCTAACTGGCACGGTCGGCCGAAATGAAGTTGCTCCACAATGGTCCCGATCCGTTCTGCCCTATTCACCAGTAGGCCCGGACGCTGGGCCGTTCGGCTCCGGGTCCGGTGCCATGGTCTGAAGCCGTTCATAGTATAGCGAGACAGCTTCTATGTCTTCTTCGTCCAGGTTGCGAACGGCCGCTGCCATGATGCGCGAATATTCCGTGTTCCCCCTTGCATCTTGCTTCCAAAGCCGCAACTGCTGGGCGATGTAGCTGGCATACTGCCCGGAAAGTGAAGGGTAGCGAGGATTCCTTGGAGCAGTCGTCGGCCCGTGACAGTTTGCACAAGCAGGGATTCCCTGATCAGAAATACCTTCGGCCGCAATGGCTTCGCCTCTCCTCAGCACTTCGCGGTCGGCAGATAGCTGCGGGTCTGCGGAAGGAGCGTCCTCGATCCCGGCATAATAGGCTGCGAGCGTGCGCATTTCCTCCTCAGTCAGATCGGCCGCGATCGGCTGCATGATGCCGCTCGGACGCAAACCAAGCGCATAATCCTGCAATGCGGAATAGAGGTATTCAGCGCTTTGGCCGGCCAGCCGCGGAAACGCCCCGGTGCCGCGGCCGGTGCCATTCGAGCCGTGGCAGCGAATGCATTTGACAAGAGCATCCGTGCTCCCGTCGCCCAGAGAGAAAGGCTGAAGCTGTTCGGCAGTCGTTTCGGTTCCGCTTGCTTGTTCACCTTGTGTGAGCTCACGGTATTCGTCTGGGCCTATCTCCGGCAAGCGCGCAAGGAAGGCCACCACCGACCAGACTTCATCGTCACGCTCCTGGGCGGCCCAGGCAGGCATTCCGGTGTATTTAAGGCCGTGCTTGACGATCCAGAAGAGTTCATCCGCACGCCACTCGTCGACTTTGTCCGGCAGATAGGGCGGCGCGGGCAGCATCTGCTTGGCCACCACACTGCGTACCTCGCCGGGCGCGCCGTGGCAGCTCATGCACCCTCCGAAATAGTGGCTCGCGCCGCGCTGGATCATTGCCAGATCGTCAAGCGGTGGCACCTTCACACCCACCGACTGGGTTTCCACCGAGTTCTCCATGCCGAATGTGAGGAACCATCTGGTAATCGCCCAGTGCCCCGCGCTCGCTGCGACATTATACAATCCCGACCAGGCAAACAGGAATCCGCCAAGGCCGACAAACAAGAGAAAAAAGCCGATGGTTTTGAGCCTTCGTGCCATCAATATTGTCTTACAAGCTCCGTCTGCGCCTCTCAATTCCTAACGAAGCCCCGCAGGTGGAGGTAAGAAAGCCGCCTTGCTATCTGCTTGCTTGGCTATGCGGCCGAGCCAGGTGGCGGCCAAGACTATGGCCGCACTCAGGTATACCGCGCCCGCCGATGGCATCATGATGAGGCCGGCGAGTTGTTGATCCTCAATGGGTGACATCCCCCATGGTCCACCGCGGTCGGCATAGGCCGGGTAAAGAACTCGAGGCGCGAAGATCATAAGCGCACCCAGCAAACCACACAGCTTTGCAGTGACAAGCAAGGCCAGGATCGACCGTGCGTAGCCGATGCCGCGCGGGTGGCTCACCGCGATCCAGAAAAGAAACGCAACCACGAACAGGGAACCGTGCATGAGAGCGTGAACAAAGTCGTCGCGCAATGCCGCCGAGATCGCGCTGGGCGTGTGCCATAGCCAAAGGGCGACCTGCTGCAGTGCGGTTGCAACCAGGACCCCGGTTAGAACCCGCCACATCATACGCAGTGGCGGCCATGTGAGGGCCATGGCGAAGCGATGGCGAAAGCTGCGCGGCAGTCCGTAGGCGATCGTCGGGAGGGGGGCACTCACCACCAAAAGGGGAGCCGCAACATTCATCAGAACTACGTGCTGCGCCATATGAGCGGCAAAAAGACTCTCGCCCATCGCGTCGAGAGGCCAGACCAAGGCCGCAACCAGGGCGAACATACCTCCGAAAAAAGTGGCAGCCTTCCAAACGGGAACGCCGCGGCCCAGCCCTGTGCCACCCCATCGCCGGACAAGTCCAAACGCATAGATCGTGGTTGCCAGGACCAGCGGAACAATCACCAGCGGATCCAGGCTCCACATGGTCCAGAAGTCGTGCGGGCCAGGCGGGGCACCGTCCACATGCGCGGAGGCGGGAAGGGTCGCGAGAGCGGCAGCCAGCGTGGCAAGTCCGCACACGAACCCCATTTTCCGAACGTGCCGTTCCATTCGCTTCGGCCTTCCAATCCGTGTTGCTCCTGAAGGACATGTCCGGCGTGAAGTGCCGGGAGCGTGCGTATGAACACGTCGACCTGGATGCCAACGGACAGCCGGTCTGGACATGGCGTTCAACCTCCCGCACCCGCGCACGCCGGGACAACCAGCACCGGCAGGCCCTGCCAGAGGACAGCGACGGCGGAAAGGCCGGCCAGAGTGGCGGTGATCGGACCCATGAAGCGATATTGTTCCTCTCCGCCGAAACCCATCGCTCCCCGACCGGCGACGGCGAAGGAAAGGACGAGAAGTTCGGCTCCCAGAGCAATTAAGGTCACGACTCCAATCGTAAGTGTAGTGAGAGCCATTCCGAACAGTTCAAGTCGTGCGAAATCGAAGGTGCAGGCAAGCGCGTTCAAGCCATAGACAAAGCCTAAATGAGCGGCCCATATGATCAGGCCGGCCGTCATGAGGAGAATTCGGGTCACAAATCGCTCTCTCATGGGCATCACCCGATCAGCCGCGGGAAGAAATGGATGACGGCGAGCCCGACCAGGCCTTGAGCTGTCATGTAGTGCCAGAAGAGCATAGTGTTATCGAACGTCACACGGCGCACACCGTCCAACATGCCTGCCAGAGACCGGGCGATGGTGTAGAACGCCATCAGCGTCAGGGCCACGACATAAACGCCCTGAACGCCAATAACGGTGTAGACGACGGCGCCGTAGCTGTGTTCCTCTGGCCTCAGTCCGGTCTGCCACTGTCCGAAAAGATCAACGGCCAGGCCTCCGGCCATCAGCGGAAAAGCAACGAGGAGAAGGAGGCGCACGCTCCACCAGGGCCCATTTCGTTTACGCCTCTTCAGAAAGCCACTGGCGAGCCATATGTGTCAACGCCGCGTGAAGATTCCCCAAAAGTGCCGAAGTAAAATTCCCCACTTGTTCGGGTCCGGCGATCAGCCGGGATCAGTGATCGGCGTCTCCGTTTCTGGCTTTGGGAGGGCGCCCTCTGCGTTTCGGCGGGGGCGGCGGAGCAATGGGCGCATTGGCGCGCACGTGTTCGGGGATGAGGTCCGCATGGCCGCGTAGGCGATAGCTGGCTCCTTCGATCTGGATGACCACCGCGTGATGCAGGAGGCGGTCCAGGAGTGCGGTGGCGACGACCGGATCACCGAAGACCTCGCCCCATTCGGCGAAGCCGCGGTTCGAGGTGAGGATCATGGCGCCCTTCTCGTAGCGGGCGTTGACGAGCTGGAAGAACAGGTTGGCGCCGCCGGTGCTGATGGGCAAATAGCCGATCTCGTCGACGATGAGCAGCGAGGCCCGCGTGTAGAAGCGGATCTTCTCGGTCAGCCGTCCCTCGCGTTCGGCCTGGGACAGCGCTTCTATCAGATCGGCCAGAGTCGCGCGGTAGACGCTCTTGCCCGCCTTGACCGCTGCAACGCCAAGCGCAGTGGCCAGATGGCTCTTGCCGGTACCCGGCGGTCCGAGGAAGTGCAGGACTTCGGCCCGACGGATGAAGTCGAGCTGAGCCAGCGCCGCGATCCGCTCCCTGTCCAGAGAGGGCTGGAAGCTGAAGTCGAAGCTTTCGAGCGTCTTGACCGGCAGGAGCTTCGCGGTGCGCAGGGCGACGTCGATCCGACGGGTTTCCCGCGTGGCGTATTCCTCGCTCAGCAGGCTGTCGATCGCCTCGATCGCCGTGATCTCGCCCTTCTCGAGCTGCTGCAGGGTGTGCTCGAGCGCTTCGAGGGCACGTGGCATCTTCAGGCCGACCAGCGCGCCGCGGATACGATCCAGAAGTTCGCTCATGACCGCGCCCCCTCGGCCGCCAGGCGCCGCCCCACGGCATCATAGAAGTCCAGCGGCCGGCGCAAACCATGCGACGCCGGTGGCAGGGACAGTCTTTGCGGCGGGGCTTTCCGGTGCGCCGGGTCAACCCGCCTGCGGGCCTTGCCCTCCAGAACCGGGTGGCGCGCGATGAGGCAGCCGTCTTCAAAGATCCGCAGCTCCGTAGCGTGGTGCTGGACCTCGAGCGTCCGGCGCCGCGCGGTATCGGGAACGGAGTAGAAGTTGCCGCCGATCGAGATCATCCCGTCCTTGCTGACCCTGCGCTCGACAGTCAGCACGGCGCTATAGGGAATGAGCGGGAGCGGCGTCAGGCTCGGCACTTCCTCGGCGAAGGCCTCGTCCACCACACGGCGGGTCGTGGCATGCACGCGGGGGTTCGCCACCTCTCGCCGCCAAGCGTCGAACTGGTCGTTGAGGTCGTCCATGTTCCGGAACGAGCGCGCCAGGAAGAAGTCCTGCCGGATGTAGCGGAAGGGACGCTCGACCTTGCCCTTCGTGCGGGCACGATATGGTTGGCACGCCCGAGGAACCGCGCCGTAGTGGTTCAGCAGCGCTACCAGGGAGGCGTTGTAGGTGACGACCCCGGCCGCATCCTCTCCGATTACCGCGGTCTTCATTCGGTCGTAGAGGATTTCCTCCGGCACACCGCCCATGGCCGTGAAGGCCGCGATGTGACAGCGCAGAACCGACTGCAGGTTCTGGCTCGCCACGAACCGGCCCCAGAGCCAACGGCTGTGACCGAGCACCAGCGAGAACAGCCAGACTTTTCGCGTGATGCCGGGCTCGTCGCCGAAGGTCACCGAGAACTCGGCGAAGTCCACCTGTGCCTGCCGGCCGGGTGGAGTCTCGAACCGGCGCTCGAAGGCCGTTTCCCGGGGCGGACGCAAGTCACGCAGGGCATCCGTCACCGCGGTATACCCTCCCTCGTAGCCGAGCTCGCGGATCTCCCGCAGGAGCCGTGCGCCGCTCAGGTCAGGATAGGACGTGACCCGCTCCTGGAGATACCGTTCATAGGGTTCGATGATACGCGCACGTGACTGCCGAGGTCCGTAGACCGGCGCCTCCAATCCGCGTTCGATGTATTTGCGCACCGTCTTCCGGTCGCAGCCCACCTTCCGCGCAATCGCGCTGACGCTGAGCCCCTGTTTGTGTAGGTCGTTGATCAAAACGATCTCCCTCAGTCCCTTCACCTGGCCGCCCCTGCTTCGCTTTGCTCAGGGGCATCAGGCCAGCTTCCCGCGGCGACGCCAATTTCCGGATAAATGAAGTCCGGAAATCGACGACGCCGCTCTCGACTGGGGAAATTTCAAACGGCGGTTCTGGGGAGATTACGTCCGGCGCTTACATCGCAAGGCCGCCGCTTAAGATGAAAACCCTGATGAGCCAGAGCCTCCACTAGATCAGGCCGCCGAACTGCTCAAAACCTCTGACGACGGACACTGAGTGACCCCAGGTTAAAGGAGGCTCTTGGGAGCTTTAAGTTTAAGCCGCTGCCGATTGTAGCTAACACGAAAGATAAGGGAGCCCTCAGGAACAACTACAAAGCTCTATTGCGTTTCCTTCGTGAGGAGCGAGAAGCGGGAGGTGTCGAACGGGTAAGGGGCCTGTACAGCAGCCTGCTTAACAAAATAAGCGTTGTACAAATAGATATTAGAGACCCTGCTAGTGGGCCAACAATTTTTGATAGTTTGAACTCGCGGCAGGAGCCAATGACTATTGGTGATCTAGTGCGAAACGGTATTTTCGCGCGTGTTGCTGATCAAGAGCCTGACGAAATTGAAGTTATCGATCGGGATTCTTGGCAGCCATTTTACCGCGGCTTTGAGCAAGGCGATAGGAACTATTTTGATGCCTTTTTCTTTCCTTATGGATTGATACAAAATCCTAATCTGCGAAAGACTGACATATACAATTTCCTTCAGGGGCAGTGGACCAATGTTAATGATCCTGAAGAGATCATAAACCAGCTTAGAGAGTATCAAGCACCCTTCATGGACCTAATGCAGGGTAGCAATTTATCAGGACATCCTCAGGAGTTGCATGCAAGCTTTAAGCGCTTACATAGCCTTGGGCTCCCCAGCTCTACACTTCCGTTCCTAATGCAGCTAGCGAAGAAGTGCAGCAACGACGATGTTTACGCAGAACAGTGTAAAGAGATCCTGGATCTGGTCGAAACATTTCTGGTGCGTAGAGCCGTCTGTGGCATCGAACCCACAGGCCTTCACGCGGTATTTAAAGGGCTTTGGCAAGACTTGGGAGAGGAAGTCACAGCAAGCGCCGTGGCAAAGCAAATCTCTAAAAGTAAGACAGTGCTGTGGCCAAGTGATGAGGGTTTTGCTCAAAGCATTAGGGAGAGGCCACTATACAATTCCAGCATAACTCCATTCGTACTTACTGAATATGATAAAAGCTTGGGGGGTGATCAGCCAAGTGACCAGCC
>Ga0310345_10000522_pt1 | contig 55308 bp, 46 predicted proteins | sample HC15DNA20500_MG_FD_204667 | JGI IMG/M metagenome (GOLD analysis project Ga0310345, IMG submission 204667) | Marine microbial communities from station ALOHA, North Pacific Subtropical Gyre - HC15-DNA-20-500_MG | ecosystem: Environmental > Aquatic > Marine > Oceanic | place: Pacific Ocean: North...
GAACTCGTACAAGCGTCTGGTGCCGGGCTTCGAAGCACCGGTGAAGCTGGCCTACTCGGCTCGCAACCGTTCGGCTTCGATCCGTATTCCGTACGTGGCCAACCCGAAGGGTCGCCGCATCGAAACGCGCTTCCCGGATCCGCTGATGAACCCGTACCTGGGCTTCTCGGCACTGATGATGGCCGGTCTGGATGGCGTGATGAACAAGATCCACCCGGGCGAAGCTGCCGACAAGAACCTGTACGATCTGCCGCCCGAAGAAGACGCGAAGATCCCGACCGTCTGCTCGAGCCTGGATCAGGCCCTGGAGTACCTGGACAACGACCGTGAGTTCCTGACCCGCGGTGGTGTGTTCTCGAACTCGATGCTCGACGCCTATATCGAACTGAAGATGGAGGAAGTCACGCGTTTCCGCATGACGACTCACCCGATCGAGTTCGACATGTACTACTCGCTGTAAGCCGAGTGAGTTGCCGGGTTGTGGCCGGGCAACAGTTGCACCAGGAAGGGGCGGCTTCGGCTGTCCCTTTTTGTTTTGAGGCCACGTTGATCGCTAGAATGGGGCTCTTTTCCTAACCTACATGTCGATGTTCATGGAAGCGATCTCGAGCAGGGTCTTCAGCAATGCCAGCGGTGCGTTGCCGCACCAGATGCGTGTGGGCTTCCCCATTTTGGTGATGGTCGCGGCCATGGCGTTGCCATGGGCCCGGCCTGCCGCCGCGCAGTCGTCCGACGTGTACATGTGCAAGGGCGCCGATGGCGTGCCCGAGTACCGCAATGGCAATCCTGGCAACAGCAAGGACTGCAAGCGGCTGAACCTGCCGGATGTGGTCACCGTACCCGGCTCGCGTGCTGGCGGCGCGTCTTCGGGTGGCAAGTCGGTGGCGTCCACGTCGCCGACCAGCTTCCCGCGCGTGGATAGCGCTACGCAAAAGAGCCGTGACAGCGAGCGCCGCACAGTGCTGGAAACCGAACTGCAAACTGAGGAGGCCAGGTTGGCCGGTCTGCGTGCCGAGTACAACAACGGCGAGCCGGAGCGTCAGGGCGGCGAGCGCAATTATCAGAAGTACCTGGATCGTGTCGCGCGGCTTCGTGACGACATCACCCGCAGCGAAGCCAACGTGGCATCGCTGCGCCGGGAGCTTTCCGGCCTGAAGGATTGAGTTGAATGCGCCGCCTGATTCGAGAAGTGTCCCGCAAGGTAGCTGGAACAGACCGCAAGCCGGACGCCGGCGAGCCGGCCGATCGTGATGCGGACATCCTGCCGTTGGGCGGCGCGGCCCTGCATCCGGGCCTGGATGTAGTGGCCAACCCTGTGCTGCTGGTGCGCCAGCCGGGCCTGCGGGTGATTTACGCGAACCCGGCGGCGGAGGCCAGCTTTGCCGTGTCGCGCAAGGCCATGGTGGAACTGTCCCTGCCGGACCTTTTCGGGGCGTCGGAAGAGCTCGACAGCATGTTCGAGACGGTGATGGCCCGGCAGGTGGACGTGCGCAGGCAGGATCTGGTCCTGCGGCCGCCATTGCAGGAACCGATGCACGCGCACGTGGTAATCGGTGGCGTGGAAGGCTACCCGAACACAGCAGTGGTCGAGGTGCTGCTTAACGAGCAGAAGGTGCGCAGTGACCGCGAGGAGCGCATTCTTGACCTGACCTCGGCGAACAAGGAACTGATCCGCAATCTGGCTCACGAGATCAAGAACCCGCTGGGCGGGATTCGCGGCGCGGCCCAGTTGCTCGAATTCGAGTTGCCCGAGCGTGCACTCCGGGAGTACACGCAGGTCATCATCAAGGAGTCGGACCGCCTGCAGACGCTGGTGGACCGCCTGCTGGAGCCGCATCGTCATCCGCACATCGTCTCGGACCTCAATATCCACGAGGTGCTGGAGCGAGTGCGCTCGGTGGTGCTGGCCGAGTTTCCTAACGGGCTGGAAATCGTGCGCGACTACGATGCCAGCCTGCCCGAATTGCGCGGCGACATGGAGCAACTGATCCAGGCCGTGCTGAACATCGTCCATAACGCCGCCCAGGCGCTGCACGAGCGTATTGCGCGCGGCGATGCGCAGATCATCCTGCGGACCCGGGTGGCCCGGCAGGTCACGATCGCCAAGCGGCTTTTCAAGCTGGCATTGGATTTGCATGTGATTGACAACGGCCCGGGAATCCCCGAGGACATTCGCGAGCGCATCTTCTATCCGTTGGTTTCGGGCAGGGATGGCGGTAGCGGGCTCGGTCTCACACTCGCTCAAACCTTCGTGCAGCAACACGAGGGCTTGATCGAATGCGAGAGCAAGCCGGGCTGTACCGACTTCCGTATCCTGTTGCCATTGCACTAACCGCCCGATCGGCGAGACGGTGCGAGCGGCGCAGGGCCCTGCCATCAGCAGGGAATACGGGAGACCACATGACACCGAGCAGACAAGCGACGCACATGAAGCCGATCTGGATAGTCGACGACGATCAATCAATCCGCTGGGTCCTGGAAAAGGCCCTTGCCCGTGAAAGCCTGCTCTCCCGCAGTTTTACCAACGTGCGCGACGTGCTCGCGGCGCTGGAAGAGGACGAGCCGCAGGTCCTGATTTCGGATATCCGAATGCCCGGCGGTTCTGGCCTGGATCTGCTGCAGGCCATCAAGGCGCGGCATCCGGGCCTGCCCGTTATCGTGATGACGGCCTATTCGGACCTGGATAGCGCCGTGGCCGCGTTCCAGGGGGGCGCGTTCGAGTATCTGGCCAAGCCATTCGATGTCGACAAGGCAGTCGAGTTGATTCGCCGGGCGCTCGAGGAAAGCCTGCGCGAGGAGGAAATGGACGATCGCTTGGTCGATGCGCCGGAAATCCTCGGCCAGGCCCCGGCGATGCAGGACGTGTTCCGCGCGATCGGTCGTCTGTCGCAATCGAACGTCACCGTGATGATCACCGGCGAGTCCGGTACCGGCAAGGAACTGGTGGCGCGTGCGTTGCACAAGCACAGCCCGCGCGCGAATGGTCCGTTCATTGCGCTGAATACGGCGGCGATTCCCAAGGATCTGCTCGAATCGGAGCTGTTCGGCCATGAGCGTGGCGCGTTCACCGGCGCGCAGACCATGCGTCGCGGTCGCTTCGAACAGGCCGAAGGTGGCACGCTGTTCCTCGACGAAATCGGCGATATGCCATTTGATTTGCAGACGCGCCTGCTGCGTGTGCTTTCGGATGGAAATTTCTATCGGGTGGGGGGGCATAATCCGTTGCGCGCCAATGTGCGCGTCATTGCCGCCACGCACCAGAACCTCGAGACGCGCGTCAAGGAAGGGCTGTTCCGCGAGGATTTGTTCCACCGTCTCAATGTGATTCGCCTGCGCCTGCCGCCGCTGCGCGAGCGGCCGGAGGACATCACGCTGCTGGCCCGCCATTTCCTGCAGAAGAGCGCGAAGGAGCTTGGCGTCGAAACCAAGCGCATGTCCGATGACGCACTGGCCTACGTCAGCACGCTGCCGTTCCCCGGCAACGTACGCCAGCTCGAGAACCTTTGCAACTGGCTGACCGTCATGGCGCCGGCGCAGACCATCGAGGTCAAGGATTTCCCGCGCGAGATGATCGAGGCGGGGTACGGCGAAAGCAGTGTGTCGCCGATGCGTTCACCGAGCGAGTCGAGGTCGTCGGGAGAGTACGAGGCCGCGGAAGTTTCTGACTACGGCACGCATGCCGCGGGCGAGGGTGACACGATGGTCGCCACGAGACCGCCCATGGTCTCTTCGGCCACGTCGTCAGCGTCGGCATTTGCGGCGAGCGCCGTTTCGGCAAGCTGGGAAACGCTGCTGGCTGGCGAGGCAAAGTCGATGCTCGAATCGGGGCAGCCCGAAGTCATGGATGCGCTGACGCGGCGATTCGAGAAAGCGGTGTTGGAAGCCGCGCTCGGTGTCACGCGCGGACGTCGCGTGGAGGCCGCGACGCGGCTCGGCATCGGTCGGAACACCATTACCCGCAAGCTGCAGGAGCTTGGGTTCGACTGATCGCAGACCCGTAAGTCTGTGGCCCTGGATCGAGAGGCCTCGCGTTCGCGGGGCCTCTCTTTTTTGCTTGGTGGTTTCCATTCAGGGACTAACCAGCTCGGGCACGCTGTCGACGCGCAGCGACGGGAGCCAGACATCGGGGCCCGGCGGCCGCTCGATTTTCCCCCGCGCCGTCACGCGTTTGCCCGTCAGCGCACGAGCGTCCGCGACGGCAACGCCGCTCAGCTCCCAGAAGGTCATGTCACTGGTCTCGAGCATGACGGTCGGGAAAGGGTCGTTCCCCTTGACGTAGATCTCACCCACCAATGTCTGACGCGCGTCTGCCGGCGAGTTTGTCGCACATGCTGCGATGCTGATTGCGGCGAGCAGCGCGCCGAGGCTTGCTCTCATGCGGTGTCTCCGGAAATGCGGGGCCGCTGCGCAGCCCCCGTATTCACTATTGAATCACGACAGACAGCGTGGAGCCGGCAGGAACCTTCACGGTTTCGCTGTATGCACCGCTCACTGCGGAACGGACCACCGGCAGGTTAGCGTATGCCTCGAGAGTGGCAGGTATCGATTGCGTCAGTGTCCGGAGGGGCAGGAGCGCTTGCGGATCGATCAGCGGAAGCGTGAACGGGCCGTCTTGTCGTTCCGGGAAGCCAAAGCCGGCAGGGCTAGGGGATTTCATCAGCGCGCCCGAAGTCGCGCCGAACCGACGTAGTTGCTCTCCGAGGCTCGATTCCGGCTGCACCGAGCGAATGGCGGAGTCGAGTACGGCCACTGAGTTGCTGCTCGTGTCGGTCAGCAAGTTCTTGTAGAAATCGAGTCCGAGTTGTCGGTTCAGGAATCCGCCGAGCGAGCCGGAGACCGAGTAGCTGTCGCATGACGCGGCGAACGGTGTCCACGTTGTCAGGCCGCAGTTGTAAGAGCCGGCCTTGTAGCCAATGTAGTCCCGGAAACGAACGTCGCGGATTGCGTTGTAGTTTGCGTCGATCGAGAGGCTTGCGAGGTCCTCCATCATCATGGCCGAAGCCTCTTCCAGCCACTCGTCGAAGCTGTACTTCGGCCCCATGAGCATCCCGCGACGGTAGAAGTTCTGCGCGTGCACGGCCTCGTGCGCCATGGTCAGCAGCATTGTCCTCATGCCAACTTCGCCGCCCAGATAGAGCGTCTCGGCATCCAGATACAGGGATACGGATTCGTTGCTGTATGGATTGGTTCTCGCCGCTTTTTTTATGGCGTTTCGTCCGTAGAAGTAGCCGATTCCACCAAACGGCTTCTCATTGTGGTCGAAGTTCAGGATGACGATATCGATCGGCTGTCCGGTGGCGGAGATCACGTCGAAGTAGGCGTGTGGCCCCCAGAGCGGGCCACCCACCGACTTCAGCATGTCGTAGATCTTTCCTTTCGAGGCGAAGCCGTCTGCGAGGCGGGCAACGATGTCCGAATGTACCTTGGTGGCATCGTTCTCCGACTCTTCAACCCAGATGTTGATTGTGGTGCCATCGGAGGCTGCCTGCTGACGCACAAGTATGGCTGACCGCTCGGAATTGTCAGCGTGGTACCAGGTCCTCACATCACCCACCGCAGCAGGAGTCGGCTCGCTTGTAGTGGAATAGTGGGGTGTGCTGCCACGCGTGCCGGCGAGCGCGACCCAGCCTTCACGGTTGAAGTCGGAAATGCGGCGCTTGGTTTCCTGTGTGCCGTTGTCCCACCGCAGCGCGCTAGCGACGATGCTCGGCATTTGCGAAGTCGTCAGCGAGATGTTCGGCATGGTCCGCGCAATGCCGGTGTGGTTGGTGAAGACTAGCGTCACGTCCTGGCCCTTCAATCCCGAAATGTGAATTGGCATATCCACAGTGTCTGCAGTGGCATTGATGCCGTGCCAGACGCCCACCCCGGTCCCCGCGTAGTTGTCCGCATCGACCACTCCGCAATGACTGCAGGCCGGTGTCATGACGTTGGTTGGCTTGGGCGGAGAGGGTTCCGGAGCCGAGGGCAGAGAGGGTTCCGGAGTCGAGGGCGCACCGGACGTGGTCACGGGCTGGGAGGATTGATATCCGTCGCCAGCGCCTCCGCAAGCGCTCAGGGCAATGGCCGCGAGCAGCGCCACAGCAGCGTACCTCGCGCGCGGCGATGTGCGAGATTTGTTCGTCATTGATTGTTCTCCTGGAGTATTGGCATTCCACGCCGTTGCGGCGCAGCAATGCTTATACGGGCGAGAATCTTGAGATAGCTACCCGCTCCAGGAGAACTTCAGCCTTGCTTGACGACCGTCAGGCCAACTGCCTCAGTCCCAATAACCTTTCCACCATTTCGGCGAAACCCTCGCCACCGGATGCATTGGTGACGTAGGCCGGTTTGTGCGGCAGCAGGTGGAGGATGTCACTCACGTTGGCAACGCCGACCGACAGCGGGAAGTGGCCGAACATCGCGACGTCGTTGGCCGAGTCGCCGATGAACAGCCATTCGTCGCGATTGGCGTCGATGTCGTCACCGAGGAGTTCCTCTACACACAGCCGGCTCATCGATAGTTTGTCGTGGTGCCCAAACCATCCATTCACATGGATCGAACTGATCGTTGCTGTCATGCCAGCCTCGCGCATCATCTCGGCGATCCGGTCGACTGCTCGTTGCGGCAGCGGCGGGACGTCCTCGGCATGGTCGATCGCGAGATCGGCAGCATGCCATGCCTGGTCCGATGCCAGTGCGCAGCCGGGGACCTCGCGCAGGATTTCCTGGCCGAGCGCGTGGATGCGAAACAGGTTGGCATCGCGCGTTTCCGCGTCGTCCAGAAAACGGGTAACCAGCTTGCCGTTACGCAGATGCGAGTAAAAGGCGCCGTTTTCGCCGATGATTGCGTCAACCGGCCACAGACGAGTCAGAATCTCCGCCCATGCGATGCATCGCCCAGTTACCGGAATCACATGCAGCCCGGCACGGGTGAGGCGATCCAATGCCAGATACGTGGCCGCGGGCAGGCGGCCATCGGTGGTCAGCGTGCCGTCAATGTCGGTCAGGATGCCGCGCACGCGGCACAGGGCGGCGTCGGGCAGGGCGGAGAAAGGTTGGGGCGAGGTCATGGCGGCGAATTGTATCTGCGTCCTTGTTGCAAGGGCGATGGTTGCGCAGTGTCAATATGCCGCAACAATCTCTTCGGCAAGGCGGGTTTGCCCTGTTTGCCGTGACATAAGAGCGGCGTAACATGCCTGTCACAAAAAATGCATACAGTCGGTCGCTTTTTCAAAAAAATTGGTCGGACCGAACACAGCCTCAGGAGAAATGCCAATGTCTTTTCCACGCACCGCGTTGAAGCTCGCCGCCGTTGCAACCCTGGCCTTGGCCGGTACGGCCCATGCCGCTGTTGAGATCCAGTGGTGGCACGCCATGCAGGGCGCGCTGAACGACAAGGTCAATGAGATTGCCGACAAGTTCAACGCCAGCCAGTCTGACTACAAGATCGTGCCGGTCAACAAGGGCAATTACGACGAGACCATGGCAGCCGGCATTGCGGCGTTCCGCGCGGGCGGCGCGCCGGCCATCCTGCAGGTATTCGAGGTGGGTACCGCGACGATGATGAGCGCCAAGGGCGCCATCAAGCCGGTGTCGCAGGTGATGAAGGACGCTGGCGAGAAGTTCGACCAAAAGGCGTACATCCCGGCAGTGGCGGGTTACTACACGTCGTCGAAGGGCGAGATGCTGTCGTTCCCGTTCAATAGCTCGACGACTGTCTTCTATTACAACAAGGATGCCTTCAAGAAGGCGGGCATTTCCGCCCCGCCCAAGACCTGGCCAGAGGTGATGCAGTATTCGGCCAAGCTCAAGGCGTCGGGCCAGAGCTGCGCCTATACCACCGACTGGCAGAGCTGGGTGCACCTGGAGAGTTTCTCCGCCTGGCACAACACGCTCTTCGCCACGAAGAACAACGGTTTTGGCGGCACCGACGCACGGCTGGTCTTCAATAGCCCGCTGCACGTAAAGCACATCACGAACCTGCAGGAGATGGTGAAGAAGGGCTACTTCAGCTACGGCGGCCGCAAGGCGGAGTCGCAGGCCAAGTTCTACAACGGCGAGTGCGCGATGTTCACGGGCTCGTCCGCATCGCTGGCCAATATCCGCAAGAACGCCAAGTTCCAGTTTGGTGTGTCGCAACTGCCGTACTACCCGGACGTGCCGGGCGCGCCGCAGAACACGATCATTGGCGGCGCATCGCTGTGGGTGATGGGCGGCAAGAAGGCCGACGAGTACAAGGGCGTGGCCAAGTTCTTCACGTTCCTGTCGCGGCCCGAGATCCAGTCGGACTGGCACCAGGCCACGGGCTACCTGCCGGTGACGATGGCTGCGTATGAGATGACGAGGAAGTCGGGTTACTACGACAAGAACCCGGGTGCCGATGTCTCGGTCGAGCAGATGGTCGTGAAGACCACCGACAAGTCGCGCGGCGTGCGTCTCGGCAACCTCGTGCAGATCCGTACCGTGATCGACGAGGAACTCGAAGCGGTGTGGGCTGGCAAGAAGGAGCCGAAGGCCGCGCTCGACAACGCCGTGGCACGTGGCAACGAACTGCTGGAGCGTTTCCAGAAGACCGCCAGGGAATAATCCCCTGCGGTGATGGAGCTGAAGCGGGCGGCGGCACAATCGTCGCCCGTTTGCGTTTGTTTTGGGAACCCCCTCGATGGAAAAGCGCGTCGTCTTTCGCTCTCCGTGGTTGCCGTATCTGCTGGTGCTGCCGCAGATCGCCATCACGCTGATCTTCTTCTTTTTGCCCGCCGGGCAAGCGCTGTGGCAGTCGATGCTGCAGCAGGATGCCTTCGGCATCCATCTCGAGTTCGTTGGACTCGATAACTTCGTTACGCTGTGGAAGGACCCGCAGTACATCGAGTCCTTCCAGACCACCGCGATCTTCGCCATTGGCGTGACGGTGGTGGGCCTGTCCGTGGCGCTACTGCTGGCGTACTTCGCCGATCGCGTCGTGCGCGTCGCCACTGGCTACAAGACCCTGCTGATCTGGCCGTACGCCGTAGCGCCTGCCGTGGCCGGCGTGCTCTGGATGTTCATGTTCAACCCAACCCTGGGTGTGGTGTCCTACGCGCTGCGCAAGGCAGGCGTGGACTGGAACTTCCTGCTCAATGGCAACCAGGCACTGCTGCTGGTGGTGCTGGCCGCGGCATGGAAGCAGGTCAGCTACAACTTCCTGTTCTTCCTGGCCGGGCTGCAGAGCATTCCGAAATCGCTGATCGAGGCCGCGGCCATCGACGGCGCGGGCCCGTGGAAGCGCTTCTGGTCGATCGTGTTCCCGCTGCTGTCGCCTACCACCTTCTTCCTGCTCGTGATCAACATGGTCTACGCCTTCTTCGATACCTTCGCGATCATCGATGCGGTGACCCACGGCGGCCCGTTCAACTCGACCAACACGCTCGTCTACAAGGTGTTCCATGACGGCTTCCGTGGCATGGATATTGGTGGCTCGGCCGCGCAGTCGGTGGTGCTGATGGTGATCGTGATCGCGCTGACCGTGGTGCAGTTCCGATTCGTGGAACGCAAAGTCCAGTATTGAGGAGCCAGCCATGGTAGAACGACGTCCCGTACTCGACTTTATTACCCACCTCGTGCTGATCGTCGGCATCGCGGTCGTGGCATTTCCGGTGTACCTGACTTTCGTCGCGTCGACGCTGACGGCCGAGCAGGTACTCGATGCACCGATGACGCTGATCCCGGGCAGCCATCTGATCGAAAATTATCGCACCGTGCTGTTCCAGGGCGTGGGCGAGGCCGCTTCGCCGGTCTCGACCATGATGAAGAACAGCCTGATCATGGCGTTGGGCATTGCGCTGGGGAAGATCGCGATTTCGATCATTTCCGCCTTCGCGATCGTCTACTTCCGCTTTCCGCTGCGCAAGACGTTCTTCTGGATGATCTTCATCACGCTGATGCTGCCGGTGGAAGTGCGTATCCTGCCGACCTACAAGGTGGTGTCTGACCTCGGCATGCTGGATAGCTACTTCGGTCTGACGATTCCCATCATCGCGTCGGCCACCGCCACGTTCCTGTTTCGGCAATTCTTTCTGACGATCCCGGATGAACTGGCCGAAGCCGCTCGCATCGACGGGGCCGGACCGTTGCGATTCTTCTGGGATGTGGTGCTGCCGCTGTCGCGCACCAGTATCGCCGCGCTGTTCGTGATCCAGTTCATCTATGGCTGGAACCAGTACCTCTGGCCATTGCTGATCACCACGCAGAAGTCAATGACGCCCGTGGTGGTGGGCGTGACGCAGATGATTTCCCGCTCGGGCGATGCCGCTACCGACTGGAACCTCGTGATGGCCACCGTGATGCTGGCGATGATTCCGCCGGCAGTGGTGGTGGTGCTGATGCAACGCTGGTTCGTCAAGGGCCTCGTGGAAACGGAAAAATAAGGTCATTCCATGGCAAAGCTGTCTCTTCGCAACGTTCAGAAAACCTATGCCGGGGGCACGCAGGTCGTGCACGGCATCGACATGGAAATCGCCGACGGCGAGTTCATCGTGATCGTCGGGCCGTCCGGCTGCGGCAAATCCACGCTGCTGCGCATGGTGGCGGGCCTCGAGACGATCACCGGTGGTGAGATCCATATTGGCGACAACGTCGTCAACGATCTGGAGCCGGCCGCGCGTGATATCGCGATGGTGTTCCAGAATTACGCGCTCTATCCGCACATGAGCGTGTACGACAACATGGCGTACGGGCTGAAGATCCGTGGGATGTCGAAGGGCGAGATCGAGCGGCGCGTCAAGCACGCGGCGGGCATCCTGGAACTTGCGTCGCTGCTCGAGCGCAAACCGCGCGCGTTATCCGGCGGACAGCGGCAGCGCGTGGCGATGGGCCGTGCGATCGTGCGCGAGCCATCGGTGTTCTTGTTCGACGAACCGCTGTCGAACCTCGACGCCAAGCTGCGCGTGCAGATGCGGCTGGAGCTCAAGGATCTGCACCGCCGACTCAAGACGACCAGCCTCTATGTGACGCACGACCAGGTGGAGGCCATGACGCTGGCGGACCGCATGATGGTGCTCAATGGCGGCCGGGTGGAGCAGATCGGCACGCCGCTGGAAGTCTATGCGCGACCGGCCAGCACGTTCGTCGCCGGCTTCATTGGTTCGCCGCCGATGAACCTGGTGCCGGTGGCGCGGAACGGAAGCGGGCAGGGCGGGGCGCAAATGCGGGTCCAGCCCAAGGACGGGCAGACGGCGGCAACGCTGGGACATCTGCCGATGGGGCTGCATCTGCCCGAGCAGGCGCTGATGGGATTACGTCCCGAACACATCGAGCCTTGTGCCGTGCATGAGGCAATCGCCGAACTGGATGTGCGGGTGGTAGAAGCGCTCGGCGCGGATTCGTTCGCTTACGGTTCGCTCGGTGGCCAGCCCATCGTGGTCAGGCTCGACAGCCAGATGCAGGTGCGTGCCGGCGACAAGCTGCCGATCACGGCGTCGGCCGAGCATCTGCATTTCTTTGATGTGCAGTCGGGCAAGCGTATCGAGGCTCAGGCATGACGAATTGGCCCTATCCTCGCTTTATCGCCCATCGCGGCGCGGGCAAGCTGGCTCCCGAAAACACGCTGGCCGCGTTTCGGCACGGTGCGTCGTTCGGCTACCGGATGTTCGAGTTCGACGTGAAGCTGTCTGCCGACGGCAAGCCGATCCTGATGCACGATGCGACGCTGGATCGCACTACGACCGGCAAAGGGCGTGTCGATGCGCTGACGCTGGGCGAACTGGCGGCGCTGGATGCTGGCGGCTGGCACAGTCCCGCGTACGCGGGCGAGCCGGTGCCGACGCTGGCGGCCATTGCTCGCTATACGCAGGCCAATGGCTTCATGGTCAATATAGAAATCAAGCCGGTGCCGGGGACCGAGTATCGGACCGGTGCTGCCGTGGCGCTTGATGCACTTTCGATGTGGAAGGGTGCTGGCACGCCGCCATTGCTGTCCTCGTTTTCGGAGGTGGCGTTGGAGGCGGCGCATCAGGTGGCGCCAGACCTCCCGCGTGCCTTGTTGCTGGATACATTGCCTGCAGATTGGCTCGAGCGGCTGCGCCGGCTGGAATGCGTGGCGCTTGACGCCAACCACCGCGAACTCGATGCCGCTGTCATCGGCGCCGCGCATTCAGCCGGGTTCAAGGTGCTCTGCTACACGGTCAACGATCCGGCGAGGGCAGCGAACCTGCTGTCATGGGGGCTGGATGGCTTGATCACCGATGCGGTCGATCAGATCGCGCCACAGTCCTGAACAGTCCGTCTTGTTTTGCATCACGAAAAGTCCCTACGAGTTCTGGGCAAACGTGCTATGCTTCGCGAGTGAAGACTTAGGTCCTTCCCCGCACAACTTGCCCTTTCGGGTCTGGCGGCGAGACCGAAAACTAGCGGCACCTGACAAGGTGCCGTTCGTTCAAGGTGGTAACCGTTGGGCCCCCAAGAGTTGTTTGCAATCCGCTAACCGGTCGAGCCGTGTCGCGGAAGGTTGATGAACCCGCTTAACTCCGGCATTCCCGGAGAATAGTGAGCGCCCCATGATGCAGCAGTATCAAAGCAATTCGTACCTCTTCGGCGGCAACGCCCCCTATGTGGAAGAGCTGTACGAGGCCTACCTCCAGAATCCCAGCTCGGTTCCCGACAACTGGCGCGCGTATTTCGACGCGATGCAGAATGTCCCGGCTGCGGATGGTTCCAACGCCCGCGATATTCCCCACGCACCGATCGTCGCCTCGTTCGCCGAGCGCGCCAAGCAGGGCCCCATCAAGACCATTGTTGCCTCGGCCGATTCCGATATGGGCCGCAAGCGCGTCGCTGCCACGCAGCTGATCGCCGCTTACCGCAACATCGGCTCGCACTGGGCAGACCTCGACCCGCTCAAGCGCCAGGAGCGTCCGCCCCTGCCTGACCTGGATCCGGCGTTCTACGGCTTCTCCGAGGCTGACCTCGATATCGTCTTCAATGCCAGCAACACGTACTTCGGCAAGGAGTCGATGAGCCTGCGCGAGCTGCTCAACAACCTGCGCGAAACGTACTGCGGCACCATTGGCGCCGAGTTCATGTACGTGAGCGACCAGGCGCAGAAGCGCTGGTGGCAGGAGCGCCTGGAAACCACGCGTTCCAAGCCCGTGTTCACGCTGGAGAAGAAGAAGCACATCCTCGACCGCCTGACCGCGGCCGAAGGCCTGGAGCGATTCCTCCACACCAAGTACGTCGGCCAGAAGCGCTTCTCGCTCGAAGGTGGCGAGAGCTTCATCGCCGCGATGGACGAACTGATCCAGCACGCCGGCACCAAGGGCGTGCAGGAAATCGTGATCGGCATGGCTCACCGTGGCCGTCTGAACGTGCTGGTCAATACGCTGGGCAAGATGCCGGCCGACCTGTTCGCCGAATTCGAAGGCAAGCACGTCGACGACCTGCCGGCCGGTGACGTGAAGTACCACAAGGGCTTCTCGAGCGATGTCTCGACGGAAGGCGGCCCGGTTCACCTGTCGCTCGCGTTCAACCCGTCGCACCTGGAAATCGTCAACCCGGTGGTCGAAGGCTCGTCCAAGGCTCGCCAGGAACGCCGCGGCGACGTCGGCCACAAGGAAGTGCTGCCGGTGCAAGTGCACGGCGACGCGGCCTTTGCAGGTCAGGGCGTGGTGATGGAAACGCTGAACCTCGCGCAGACCCGCGGCTACGGCACGGGTGGCACGATGCATCTGGTTATCAATAACCAGATCGGTTTCACCACGTCGGACCCGCGTGACGCCCGTTCGACGCTGTATTGCACGGACGTGGTCAAGATGATCGAGGCGCCGGTGCTGCACGTGAACGGCGACGATCCCGAAGCCGTGGTGTACGCCATGCAGCTGGCCGTTGATTTCCGCATGGAATTCAACAAGGACGTCGTGGTCGACATCATCTGCTTCCGCAAGCTGGGCCACAACGAGCAAGACACGCCGGCCATGACGCAGCCGCTGATGTACAAGAAGATCGGCCAGCATCCGGGTACGCGCAAGCTGTACGCCGACAAACTGGTGGCGCAGAACCTGACCGCAGCCGAGTTCGGCGACGAGCTGGTCAAGGACTACCGTGCCGCCATGGATGCGGGCAAGCACACGGTGGACCCGGTCCTGTCGAACTTCAAGAACAAGTTCGCCGTGGACTGGATGCCGTTCCTGAACCGCAAGTGGACGGACGCTGCCGACACCGCCGTGCCGATGACGGAACTGAAGCGTCTGGCCGAGCGCATCACCACGATTCCCGAGCACTTCAAGCTGCACCCGCTGGTGGAGAAGGTCGTCAAGGACCGCTCCAACATGGGCCGTGGCGAGCAGATGCTGGACTGGGGCATGGGTGAGCACCTGGCCTTCGCTTCGCTGGTGGCCTCGGGCTACCCGGTGCGTATCACCGGCCAGGACGCCGGCCGCGGTACCTTCACGCACCGCCACGCCGTGCTGCATGACCAGGCTCGCGAGCGCTGGGATGCCGGCTCGTACGTGCCGCTGCAGAACGTGTCGGAAAACCAGGCACCGTTCACGGTGATCGACTCGGTGCTGTCGGAAGAGGCCGTGCTCGGCTTCGAATACGGCTACTCGACCGCCGAACCGAACGCGCTGGTGATCTGGGAAGCCCAGTTCGGCGACTTCGTCAACGGCGCCCAGGTTGTGATCGACCAGTTCATCTCGTCGGGTGAAGTGAAGTGGGGTCGCGCATCGGGCTTGACGATGATGCTGCCGCACGGCTACGAAGGCCAGGGTCCGGAACATAGCTCGGCCCGTATCGAGCGTTTCCTGCAGCTCTGCGCCGACCACAACATCCAGGTTGTCCAGCCGACCACACCGGCCCAGATCTTCCACCTGCTGCGTCGCCAGATGATCCGTCTGTTCCGCAAGCCGCTGGTGATCATGACGCCGAAGTCGCTGCTGCGTAGCAAGGATGCCGTGTCGCCGCTGTCCGATCTGGCCAAGGGTCATTTCGAGACCGTGATCCCCGATCACGAGGAACTGAATGCCAGCAAGGTCAAGCGCGTGATCATGTGCTCGGGCAAGGTCTACTACGACCTGGTCAACACCCGCCGTGAGCGCGGTGCCACCGACACGGCGATCATCCGCATGGAACAGCTGTATCCGTTCCCGCACAAGGCTGTTGCCGCGGAACTCAAGAAGTATCCGGGCGCGACCGAAATCCTGTGGTGCCAGGACGAGCCGCAGAACCAGGGTGCCTGGTTCTTCGTGCAGCACTACATCATGGAAAACATGACGGAAGGCCAGAAGCTCGGTTATGCCGGTCGTCCCGCCTCGGCTTCGCCGGCGGTGGGCTACTACGCAAAGCACAACGAGCAACAGAAGGCGCTGCTGGACGCTGCGTTCTCCAAGCTCAAGGGCTTTGTTCTGACCAAGTAATTCGTCGGCACCCGCGGGCCGCGCACAAGGATGCGCGCCGCGGGTCAGCCTACCCGCAACGAAACACACGCATACATCGAGGAATTTTCAAACCATGGCTATTGTTGACGTCAAGGTTCCCCAATTGTCGGAATCGGTCGCCGAAGCGACCATGCTGAACTGGAAGAAGAAGCCGGGCGAAGCCGTTGCTCAGGACGAGATCCTGATCGAAATCGAAACGGACAAGGTTGTGCTGGAAGTGCCGGCACCGTCGGCCGGCGTTCTGTCGCAGATCATCAAGAACGACGGCGATACCGTCGTGGCCGATGAAGTGATTGCCAAGATCGACACGGCAGCCACTGCAGGCGCCGTTGCACCGGCCGCCGCCGCTCCGGCTCCCGCCGCAGCAGCACCGGCCCCGGCAGCCGCTGCCCCCGCAGCCGCCGCCAGCGCTGGCGCCATCGCCATGCCGTCGGCTGCCAAGCTGATGGCCGAGGGTGGCCTGTCTGCTTCGCAAGTGGCTGGCACTGGCAAGGACGGCCGCATCACCAAGGGTGACGTGCTGGCAGCCGGCTCGGCTCCCGCTCCGGCCGCCAAGGCTGCTCCGGCTCCGGCCGCCGCCAAGCCGGCCCTGCCGCAAGTGTCGGCCCAGGTTGACTTCGCTGCGCTGGGCGATCGCCCGGAAGAGCGCGTGCCGATGAGCCGCCTGCGCGCCCGTATCGCCGAGCGTCTGATCCAGTCGCAATCGACCAACGCCATCCTCACCACCTTCAACGAAGTGAACATGAAGCCGGTGATGGATCTGCGCGCCAAGTACAAGGATCGCTTCGAGAAGGAACACGGTGTGAAGCTGGGCTTCATGTCTTTCTTCGTGAAGGCCGCCGTGCACGCGCTGAAGAAGTACCCGGTCATCAACGCCTCGGTGGACGGCAACGACATCGTCTACCACGGCTACTTCGACATCGGTATCGCCGTGGGCTCGCCGCGTGGTCTGGTGGTGCCGATCCTGCGCAACGCCGACCAGATGAGCCTGGCCGACATCGAGAAGAAGATCGCCGAGTACGGTACCAAGGCGCGTGACGGCAAGCTGTCGCTGGAAGAGCTGACCGGCGGTACGTTCTCGATCTCGAACGGCGGTACGTTCGGCTCGATGCTGTCGACCCCGATCATCAACCCACCGCAGTCGGCCATCCTGGGCGTGCACGCCACCAAGGACCGTGCCGTGGTGGAAGACGGCCAGATCGTGATCCGTCCGATGAACTACCTGGCGATGTCCTACGACCACCGTATCATCGACGGCCGCGAAGCCGTTCTGGGTCTGGTGGCCATGAAGGAAGCGCTGGAAGATCCGGCTCGTCTGCTGCTGGACCTGTAATTCAGGCCAGACCTCCGTCTATCGTTTGTCGTCGTCCCCGCGCTTCGCGTGCGGGGACCCGGCCGCCACATCGCCGCCGGACGCCCGCCCTTGCGCGGGCATGACGCACCAGTGAGAAATTTCCCATGAGCAAACAATTCGACGTGCTGGTGATCGGCGCCGGCCCCGGCGGCTATATCGCCGCCATCCGCGCTGCCCAGTTGGGCCTGAACGTGGCTTGCCTGGAAGGCAATGCCTATGACGATCCGAAGGGCGAAGCACGCCTGGGCGGTACCTGCCTGAACGTAGGCTGCATTCCGTCCAAGGCACTGCTGGCTTCCTCGGAAGAGTTCGAGAACGCCTCGCATCACCTGGCCGACCATGGCATCACCGTGGGCGACGTCAAGGTCGACGTGGCCAAGATGCTCAAGCGCAAGGACGACATCGTCAGCAAGATGACGAAGGGCATCGAGTTCCTGTTCCGCAAGAACAAGGTGACCCTGTTCAAGGGCTACGGCAAGTTCACCGGCAAGGCTGCAGAAGGCTTCCAAGTGGAAGTGAACGGCGAAACGCTGACCGCCAAGCAAGTCATCATCGCCACGGGCTCGAAGGCTCGCCATCTGCCGGGCATCGCTGTCGACAACAACCTGATCAGCGATAACGAAGGCGCGCTGAAGTTCGGTACCGTGCCGAAGAAGCTGGGCGTGATCGGCGCCGGCGTGATCGGCCTGGAACTGGGCTCGGTGTGGCGCCGTCTGGGTGCCGAAGTGACCGTGCTGGAAGCGCTGCCCGCATTCCTGGGCGCAGCCGACGAAGGCGTGGCCAAGGAAGCGCAGAAGCTGCTGACCAAGCAGGGGCTGCAGTTCCATCTGAGCGTCAAGGTCGACGAAGTGAAGACCGGCAAGGACAACGTCACGGTCAACTACACCGACAAGGACGGCAAGGCACAGACGCTGGAAGTCGATCGCCTGATCGTGTCGGTGGGCCGCGTGCCGAACACCGACAACCTCGGCCTCGACGCCGTGGGCCTGGGCGTGGACCAGCGTGGCTTCATCGAGGTGGACGATCACTGCCAGACCAAGGTGCCGGGCATCTGGGCAATCGGCGACGTGGTGCGTGGCCCGATGCTGGCGCACAAGGCCGAAGACGAAGGCGTGGCTGTGGCCGAGCGTATCGTTGGCCAGAAGCCGCACATCGACTTCAACACGGTTCCCTGGGTTATCTACACGTTCCCGGAAATCGCGTGGGTCGGCAAGACCGAGCAGCAACTCAAGGCCGAAGGCCGCGAGTACAAGTCGGGCCAATTCCCGTTCATGGCCAATGGCCGTGCGCTGGGCATGGGTGCTTCGGACGGTTTCGTGAAGATGCTGGCCGATGCCAAGACCGACGAGATCCTGGGCGTGCACATCGTGGCCGCGAATGCTTCGGACCTGATCGCCGAAGCCGTGGTGGCGATGGAGTTCAAGGCTGCGAGCGAAGATATCGGTCGCGTTTGCCACCCGCACCCGTCGATGTCGGAAGTCATGCGCGAAGCCGCGCTGGCCGTCGACAAGCGTCAGCTCAACATGTAAGGCATTTGCCTCGCAAAGTGTGAGCACCGGCGCGCCGCCATTCGCGGCGCGCCGTTTTCACTTGCAGCCTCCGGTTGAACCCACATGAACGTCACCGAGTTTTACGAACACGAACTCAAGCAGCGCGGCTATCAGTCTGATGAGGCGCAGCGTCGCGCCGTGGAGCGGCTCCAGCAATGCTATGACGAGTGGGTGGCCTACAAGGGCCGTCGAAACAGCACGCTGAAGAAGCTGCTGGTACACCCCGAGGTGCCGAAGGGCGTCTACATGTGGGGTGGAGTGGGGCGCGGCAAGTCGTTCCTGATGGACAGTTTCTATTCCTGCGTGCCGGTGGTGCGCAAGACGCGGCTCCACTTCCACGAGTTCATGCGCGAGGTGCATCGGGAACTCGAGGAACTGCGCGGCCGGGCAGACCCGCTGGACGAACTGGCGAAACGCATTGCGCGCCGCTTCCGGCTGATCTGCTTCGACGAGTTCCACGTCAATGATGTGGCGGATGCGATGATCCTGCATCGTCTGCTGCAGCAGTTGTTCGAAAACGGTGTGCAGTTCGTGATGACGTCGAACTATCGCCCGGATCTGCTTTACCCGGACGGCCTTCACCGTGATCGGGTGCTGCCGGCTATTGCGCTGCTGCAGCAAAAACTCGATGTGCTCAATGTCGATGCCGGCATCGACTACCGCAAGCGGGCGCTGGAACAGGTGCAGGCCTACCACACGCCGCTGAACCGGGAAGCCAGCGCCGCGCTGCGCGATGCGTTCGTGTCTATCGCGGGTACGGCGGACGAATCTCCGATCCTGCATATCGAACATCGCGAGATCAAGGCGCTGCGCAAGGCCAATGGCGTGGTCTGGTTCGATTTCGCAACCTTGTGCGGCGGCCCGCGCTCCCAGAACGACTATCTGGAGATTGCGTCACAGTTTCATACGGTGATCCTGTCGGATGTGCCGAAGATGACGCCGCGGATGTCCTCGGAGGCGCGCCGCTTCACCTGGCTGATTGATGTTTTCTACGATCACAAGGTCAAGCTGCTGATGTCCGCCGAGGTGCCAGCCGACGAACTCTATACCGAAGGCCAGATGGCGAACGAGTTTCACCGGACGGTGTCGCGGATCATCGAGATGCAGTCGAGGGAGTACATCGAGTCCGAACGTCGTACCGTCGACACCTCGTTGACCTGACAGGCTGGCAGGGGGGGGTGAGGGCCATTCGAATCGGCTCCCCTGTCTGCACCGCCCCGGCCCTGACTCCATTTTTGGAAGTTTGATCTTTATCAAGGCATATGGCGCGCTGGTTACCTAGTATTCGCTGGGTACTAAAAGCGCACTATGCCGTCCCTGCACGCCAGCCCCCTCGCGCCCGATGGAACGTCCGTTCCGTCCAATCCGAGCGCACAACTTGGTTCCGCCGCAGCCCTTGCCTCGGGCACACGGCCTGGGTCGGCGTCTCTGTCCACATCCACTGTTCATTGTTTTCATTGCGGCCAGCCTCTCGGGCGCGATGTCACGCCGCTCGTCGCTGATATAGACGGGCAGCGCCGCACGTTCTGCTGTGGCGGCTGCCAGGCGCTGGCACAGACACTCTATTCAGCAGGTTTCGGGCATCTATATAGCGATGTCACGCGATTCGCGCGGCCGATAGATGCCCAGGCGCGACGCGAGGCGGAACCTGTGTGGGCCGCCTACGATACCCCTGAGCTGCGCAACCAGTTCGTTCGCGAACTGGGCGATGGCCGGGCGGAGATTACGCTAGCACCGGAAAACATCCGCTGCGCAGCCTGTGCCTGGCTGATCGAGCAGCACCTCGGACAACTGGATGGGGTCGAGTCGGCCGTGGCGAACGTGGCTACGCGCCGCGTGGTGGTGCGCTGGCAAGAGAACAAGCAGGGCGTGGCAGGGCTGCTGTCCACGCTGGCCGACATCGGCTACCAGGCATGGCCGTTCGAGGTGTCGCGTGGCGACCAGCACGATCGCCGTGAGCGGCGCGGCCTGCTGATGCGCATGGCGGTGGCGATGCTCGGCATGATGCAGGTGATGATGTATGCATGGCCGCTCTATACGCACGAAGCCACGATCGACCCCGGCCAGCTTCAGTTGATGCGCTGGGCGAGCTTTGCGCTGACGATCCCGGTGGTTCTTTACTCTGCCTCACCGATTTTCGCTGGCGCATGGCGTTCATTGCGGCAACGGCATATGGGCATGGACGTGCCTGTCGCGATCGGTGTGCTGGCTGGCTTCTTCGCGAGCGCTGTGGCAACCGTGCGGGGCGTGGGGGAGGTCTACTTCGATTCCGTGACGATGTTCGTCGCGTTCCTTCTGTTGGCCCGCTATCTGGAGTTGCGTGTCCGGCAGGCCTCGCGCAGTGGCGCCGAGATGCTGGCGCGCCAGCTGCCCGCGACCTGCGAGCGGCTGGTGGAGGCGAGCGGCGTCGGCGAGCGGATTCCGGTTGCGCGACTGAATGCCGGCGACCGGATTCGCGTGAAGGCGGGCGAGATCATGCCGGCCGACGGTGTCGTGGTGGCCGGTGTCAGCGAGATCGACGAGTCGATGCTGACAGGGGAGGCGCGGCCGGTGAAGCGCGCCATTGGTGACACGGTGCTGGCGGGTTGCTTCAATGCCGCCAGTCCGCTCGAGGTGAGCGTGCGCCGGATCGGCGCGCAGACCCGTCTCGCCGAGATCGTCGCCGTGCTGGATCGCGCGCTGGCGGACAAGCCCCGCCTGGCCCAGTTGGCGGATCGCGTGGCCGGCTGGTTTGTCGCCACCCTCTTGATTCTGGCCGCAATCACCGGGCTGGTCTGGGCGATCTGGATCGATCCATCACGCGCACTGCTGGTTACCGTCGCCGTGCTCGTAGTGAGCTGTCCTTGCGCGTTGTCGCTGGCTACTCCGGCGGCGCTGGCCGCTGCTGGCGCGGCGTTGTCGCGGCGCGGCGTGCTGGTGACCCGCGCGCATACGCTCGAAGCGCTTTCGGGGGTCACGGACGTCATGCTCGACAAGACGGGCACGTTGACCGAGGGGCGCTTTGCGCTCGTGTCGACGGAGATCGCGGGCAATCTGGATGCGTCAACTTGCCAGAGTCTTGCCGCCGCCATGGAGCGTGGTGGGGAGCATCCAATTGCCAGGGCCCTGGTTGACGCCGCGACGGACCATGCCGAACGGCTGGTGGCTGACCTGCACAACGTTCCCGGGCAAGGGTTGCAGGCAATTGTCGACGGCCGGTCGATGCGGCTGGGGCGTAGAGAGTTCGTCGCGGAACTGGCACCGGCAGCGGCCGATATCCGCCGCAGTGGCGACCGTTATCCTGGCGCCACCGAGGTCTGGCTTGGTGACACAAGCGGACCGCTGGCGTGTTTCCAGTTGGCCGATGTCGAACGGCCCCAGACTGCCGAGCTTCTGGCTTCGCTGACCCGACTCGGTGTGCGCTGTCATCTGGTTTCGGGCGATCAGCCGGCAGCGGTGCGCTGGTGGGCGGACCGCTTTGGCATCGAGACCGCCGTTGGCGCGGTCACGCCTGAAGGCAAACGCGACTATGTAGCCAACCTTCAACAGCAGGGCGCCGTCGTTCTGGCGGTGGGCGACGGCATCAACGATGCGCCGGTGCTGGCCCAGGCGCAGGTTTCGATAGCGATTGGCAGCGGCGCGCCATTGGCGCAGGCCGGTGCCGATGCCGTGCTGACACACGGCGGCGTGGGCGAGATCGCCAATGCCATCGCCGTGGCCCGCAAGACGCGCCGCGTGGTGCGCCAGAACCTGGGTTGGGCCTTTTTCTACAACGTCGTGGCGATCCCCCTGGCAGCTACCGGACTCGTTACGGCATGGATGGCAGGCATTGGAATGTCCGTGTCGTCGTTACTGGTTGTCGGCAATGCATGGCGCCTGTTGCGCGCCGCGGCGGCGCCGGCCAGGGAGTCCTGAATATGGAAACACTCTATCTATTGGTGCCGATGAGCCTGGTGCTGGTGGCTGTGATCGCCGGGGCGCTGTGGTGGGCATTGCACGCAGGGCAGTACGACGACCTCGATCGCCCGGCGGAAGCAATTCTGCTCGACAACGACAAGCCTTGAATGTCAAGGCATATAGGTGACCGTTGCGGCGAACGCGCATTGACCGGAATTAATGCAAGCAGTTCGCAAGGGATGCTGGTGGCTTGATGAAAGTCAACGCGACTTGTAAGCCGATTTTCTAAAGTCACACCGTCAGTAGGTTTATTTTTACTTTTTGCATTGGGGGTCTGAATGGCTGTCACCACCGCGTCCTCACGCGCCGACACCTTCAACTATGGAGTCGTGCGGCAGTTTGCCGTCATGACCGTGGTTTGGGGGATCGTTGGCATGGCCGTAGGCGTTCTGCTTGCGGCGCAATTGATCTGGCCGGATCTGAATTTCAATACACCGTGGTTATCGTTCGGTCGCTTGCGACCGCTTCACACCAATGCGGTGATCTTTGCATTTGGCGGTAGCGCGCTGTTCGCCACGTCGTACTACGTCGTGCAACGCACCTGCCAGGCCCGGCTGTTCTGCGGCCCGCTGGCGTCGTTCACGTTCTGGGGCTGGCAAGCCATCATCATCGCGGCGGTGATCACGCTGCCGATGGGCATTACTTCTTCCAAGGAGTATGCCGAGCTCGAATGGCCGATCGATATCCTGATCACGCTGGTCTGGGTTGCCTACGCGGTGGTGTTCTTCGGCACGATCATCAAGCGCAAGACCCGTCACATCTACGTGGCGAACTGGTTCTTCGGCGCTTACATTCTGACGATCGCCATCCTCCATATCGTCAACAACATTGAAATGCCGGTGTCGATGTGGAAGTCGTACTCCGCCTATGCAGGCGTGCAGGACGCGATGATCCAGTGGTGGTACGGCCACAACGCGGTGGGCTTCTTCCTGACCACCAGCTTCCTGGGGATGATGTACTACTTCATCCCGAAGCAGGCGGAGCGTCCGATCTACTCGTATCGCCTGTCGATCGTCCACTTCTGGGCGCTCAACTTCACGTATATGTGGGCGGGTCCGCATCACCTGCAATACACCTCGCTGCCTGACTGGGCGCAGTCGCTGGGCATGGTGTTCTCGCTGATCCTGCTGGCTCCGTCGTGGGGCGGCATGATCAACGGGATCATGACGCTGTCCGGTGCCTGGCACAAGCTGCGTACCGATCCGATTCTCAAGTTCCTGGTGGTGGCGCTGTCGTTCTACGGCATGGCCACGTTCGAGGGCTCGATGATGTCGATCAAGACCGTGAACGCGCTGTCGCACTACACGGACTGGACGATCGGCCACGTGCACTCGGGTGCCCTGGGCTGGGTCGCGATGATCTCGATCGGCTCGCTTTACTACCTGATTCCGCGCCTGTTCGGAGAGAAGGAGATGTACAGCACGCGCCTGATCGAGTGGCACTTCTGGATTGCGACGATCGGCGTCGTGCTCTATATCGCCTCGATGTGGATCGCCGGTGTGATGGAAGGCCTGATGTGGCGCGCCACGCAGCCTGATGGCACGCTGACCTATGCGTTCGTCGAAGCGGTCAAGGCAAAGTATCCGTTCTATCTGATCCGTCTGCTGGGTGGCCTGTGCTTCCTGAGCGGCATGATCCTCATGGCTTACAACGTGGCACGTACCATCATTGGCAAGCCTGCGGTTGACGCTCCGATTCCGGCCAACCTGCCGGCTTCCGCCCACTGATCGCCGAGGACCGAACGATGTCTCAAAAACAAGGATTCTTTTCCCACGAAACGCTGGAGAAGAACGTCGGCTGGCTGATCATTGCAACCATCATCGTGGTCAGCATCGCTGGCCTGGTGCAGATCGTGCCGCTGTTCTTCCAGCACTCGACGACCGAGCCCGATCCGGGCATCACACCGTACTCGCCGCTGCGCCTGATGGGGCGCGACATCTACATCCGCGAGGGTTGCGTTGGTTGCCACTCGCAGCAGGTGCGTACCCTGCAGGCGGAGACTGAGCGTTATGGCCATTTCTCCACGGCGGGCGAGTCGGTGTATGACCACCCGTTCCTGTGGGGCTCGAAGCGTACCGGTCCAGATCTCGCGCGTGTTGGCGGCCGTTACTCGGACGACTGGCAGCGGATCCACCTGCGCAATCCGCGTGATGTGGTTCCCGAGTCGGTGATGCCTTCGTACCCGTGGCTGGAAAAGACGCAGTTGCCCACCAACGACATCCAGGCACGCATGCACGCGCTGAAGCGTCTGGGTGTGCCGTACAAGGACGAAGAGATTGCTCGTGCGCCTGAAGAGCTGGCAGGCAAGACGGAAGAAGATGCGCTGGTGGCGTATCTGCAGGGGCTGGGCCTGAATCGCCGCAACGTGCGCGTTGACTCGGCGGCGGCTCCGGCGCCGGCGAAGGAGTGATGCCATGGCGATCGTGACCGCAATTGCAACCGTCGTGTCGATGCTGACGTTCATTGGCATCTGCTGGTGGGCATGGTCGGGCGGCCGCCAGGCCGCCAATCAGGAATCGGCGATGTTGCCGTTTGCCCTGCCTGACGAAACCACAACTACAAGCCGGAACCCACAGCCATGAGCGATTTCATTTCCGATTTCTGGAGTTATTACATCGCGGCCATCGCGCTCATCGGGATCGTCTGGTGTGTCTGGCTGCTGTTTTCCCAACGCAAGATGCCGAAAGGTGTCAGCACCACTGATGACACCGGTCATGTCTGGGATGGTGACCTGCGCGAACTGAACAACCCGCTGCCACGTTGGTGGATGTGGATGTTCCTGCTGGCCTGCATCTTCGGTCTTGGTTACCTGGCGCTGTATCCGGGCCTGGGATCGTACGCCGGTATGCTCAAGTTCTCGACGCAGGGCGAGCTTGCCGCTCACCGCGAGGCCGCCGAGAAAACGCAGCACCAGATCTACGCCAAGTATCTGAGCATGGATATCAAGCAGGTGGCGGCGGATCCTGACGCACGCGAGATCGGCCAGCGGTTGTTCCTGAACTACTGCGCGCAGTGCCACGGTTCGGATGCGCGTGGCAGCCGAGGCTTCCCCAACCTGACCGACAACGATTGGCTCTACGGTGGCGAGCCGGAGACGATCCAGCAGACGATCACCAAGGGCCGCAATGGCGTGATGCCATCGTTTGCCAGCACGATCGATGCGAAGCAGGCCGGCGATACTGCCCAGTACGTGCGTTCGCTGTCTGGTCTGTCGTCAGATCCGATTCGCGCATCGCGTGGCGAAAGCACGTTCAAGTCGACCTGCGCGGCCTGCCATGGCGCCAACGGCAAGGGCAACCAGGCACTCGGCGCGCCGAACCTGACCGACAACACGTGGTTGTACGGCAGCTCGGAAGCGACGATCGTCGACGCGATCCTGAAGGGACACAACGGTCATATGCCGGCGCACGAGGAGATTCTGACGCCTGAGCGCATCCGCATGCTGACCGCATATGTGTGGGGTCTCTCAAATACGGGAGGCGCTGCAAAATGACTAACTGCCCCGGGGCCGGGCGGCGTGCCGCCCACCGGGGCGTGAGGGCAACACGATGAGCGCGCCCCTTAACGCCCCCGATCACTCGGACGATCACGCCTCGAACGATCCGTCTGCAAGCCAGTCGGCGAGCGATCGTAACGGCAACACTTGGCGTCCCGCGCCGCCCCCCAAGGGGGCCGAGACCACCGAGGAAGCGCTGTACGAGGTCCGCCGCAAGATCTATCCGCGCTCGACTTCTGGCGCGTTTTCGAGCTGGCGCGTGTGGCTGGTCATCCTGACGCAGTTGATTTACTACGGAACGCCCTGGCTGCAGTGGAATGATCGCCAGGCCGTGCTGTTCGATCTCGGCGCGCGCAAGTTCTACATCTTCGGTCTCGTGCTGTGGCCGCAGGATGTGATCTATCTCGCTGTGCTGCTGGTCATTTCTGCGCTATCGCTATTTCTGTTCACCGCCATCGCGGGACGCCTGTTCTGCGGCTATGCCTGTCCTCAGACGGTCTACACAGAGATATTCATGTGGATCGAGCGACATGTCGAAGGGGATCGCATCGCGCGGATCCGACTCGACGGCGATCCCTGGAGCCTGCGCAAGCTGCGAATCAAGGCGACCAAGCATGTGCTCTGGGTGCTGATCGCACTGTGGACGGGCTTCACGTTTATCGGGTATTTCGCACCGATTCGGGAACTTGGTAGCGAGGTCCTGCATTTCACGCTAGGACCCTGGCAGAGCTTCTGGATGCTGTTCTACGCATTTGCGACCTGGGGCAACGCCGGATTCATGCGCGAGCAGGTGTGCAAGTACATGTGCCCCTATGCGCGTTTCCAGAGCGTGATGGTCGACCGCGATACCTATGTCGTGACCTATGACGTGGGTCGTGGGGAGCCGCGTGGTAGCCGTTCCCGCAAGACCGATCGCCATGCGGCTGGTATTGGCGATTGCGTGAATTGCAGTATCTGCGTGCAGGTGTGTCCGACCGGTATCGATATTCGTGATGGCCTCCAGTACGAGTGCATCGGTTGTGGCGCCTGTATCGACGCGTGCAATCTCGTCATGGACAAGATGGAGTACCCGCGCGGCCTGATCCGATACACGTCGGAAAACGCCATGCGCAAGTCCCTGACGACATCCGACGCGCGCAAACGGCTGCTGCGACCACGCACGATCATCTATACGCTGATCTGGCTGGTTCTGGCGGCGGGCTTCGTCGCATCGCTGGCAATGCGGTCGCCGATCAAGGTCGACATCATTCGGGATCGCGGCGCGCTGGGCCGGGAAGTGGAGGGCCGCTGGATCGAGAACGTCTATCGGCTCCAGGTGATCAACACCACGGAAGCGCCGATGCGGATTCGCGTGCAGGCTGAGGGCGACGATCTGACTGGACTGACGGTCGAGTATGACAAGTCCGCCGAGGCCATGCAGCCAACGTCCAACCGGTTGTTGCCGATTCGCATTCGCGTGCCGATCGACGATGCCAAGGAAGGCACGCACAAGATCAACGTAACCGTGACGGCGGAGGGCGAGGACGGCCGAGACGCGCATATCAGGCAATCCACGAGTTTCATTGTTCCCCGCAATCTGTGATGCTGAGGGTGAAATGGCAGCAAACAAGGAGAGCGCAATGACATCCCAACAGTCCAAGCCCTGGTACAGGGAACCGTGGCCGTGGCTTTTGATGAGCGGTCCGTTGCTCGCAATTATTGGCTGCGGCGTGACCATCTGGCTTGCCAACACGCATCCGGATTTGCCGGTTTCCGGCGTGGAGCGTCATGGCCTGGTCGTGGAGAAAACGGGGGCGGAGCATGTAGCGTCGCCGGCTGCGAGGCGCCCATGAGACTCCGCTGGCTGATGTGGGTACTTTGGCCGGCGTTTCTGATGGGCGGAGCGGCCACCGCCACCGTGTTTTCGGTCGTTGATCCGGGCGATCTCACGTTCTTCGGGCACCAGGTGGAAGCGTCTCGTGAGGCGGTCTACACGATTGGCTTCCTGGTGGCGTGGTTGTTTTGCGCGTTGTCCAGCGGACTGACGCTATACACCATGCCAACCAAGCTCGAGGAGACCGACGAACTCGAGTAATGGCTCGAGTGCTGGCAGAAAGCAAAACGGCCGCACCGGGAGATCAGCTCCCGATGCGGCCGTTTTCCTGGCCACGATGCCCGTTAGCAGTTTCGGCTATAGACCTGCCTGATGCCTTCCATGTCCACGAGTTTCACGTGTCGTTGGCGAATCTGGATCAGGCCGGCTTCGGCGAATCGCGAGAAGAGCCGACTCACGGTTTCGAGCTTGAGGCCAAGGTAGCTGCCGATTTCTTCGCGGCTCATCCGCAGCACGAACTCGCTCGACGAGTAGCCGCGCATCGACAGGCGCTCCGACATGTTGACGAGAAATGCTGCCAGGCGCTCTTCGGCACGCATCGAGCCAAGAGTGATCAGCATGATCTGGTCTTGCGAGATTTCCTTGCTCATCAGCCTCAGGAACTGCTGCTGGAGAGAAGGCAACGTGCCGGACAGCGATTGCAGGTCATCGAATCGCACGACGCAGACCTCTGTGTCCTCGAGCGCGGTGGCGTCGGACGCATGCTGCATCTCGCTGAGGCCGTCGAGCCCGACGACCTCACCGGGCAAATGGAAGCCGGTGATTTGCGTGCGTCCGTCCTCCATGGTCACGTGGGTCTTCAATGTGCCAAAGCGGATCGCATAGACTGCGGTAAGTGGTTCGCCCATGCGATAGAGCGTTTCGCCCTTGTGAACACGAACGCGTTCCTGTACGAGCGTGTCCATCTTTGCGAGGTCCTGTTGCGACATGCCCACGGGAAGGCAAAGCTGGCCCATGGCGCAAGTGGAGCAACGCGGAGACATCTCGGTGACGGGAATGGAGGTAAGCAATTGATGGTGCTCGCATGAATGCGCTTGCGATGGAGGCGCGATGCAGGCATTTTACAGCGTGATGTGACGCAGAAGCGAGGAACAGTTGCCATTTGGTGTGCTTTTCAGTGTCTTTACACTTGCGTTGCTTGGTGGCGTGCATTGCGCCGCCATGTGCGGAGGAATTGCCATTGCCGTCGAGCAACGGCAATCCGGGGGGGCTGTTGCGGTCGTTAGCCTCGTGCATCGCTCGCGATTTCACTGGTGGCTGGAACTGCTGGTCATGCACGCCGGGCGTCTCACGACCTATGTGCTGCTTGGGGCGCTGATGGGAGCGGTGGGTGCGACAGTCTGGAAGCAGGACTACCTTCCAGTGCAGCGCTGGCTCTATGGCGCGGGCAGCCTGTTACTGGTTCTGACCGGGGTGTGGTTGTTGCGGGGCCGCGTCATGCGTGCAGCATGGCTCGAACGGCTGGCGGCGCGGGCTGCCTCGTATGTCGTCCGGGGCGTCGCGTCGCTGGGCATGCAGATGCCGCTTCGCTTGCGTCGGCACGCGCCCATCATGCGGCGCTATGGGATGGGGTTGGCCTGGGGGCTGGTGCCCTGTGGTATGGTGTATGGCGCACTTGCGCTGGCCTTGTTGGCTGGAAATGCGCCATCTGGGGCACTTGTCATGGCGGCCTTTGGCATTGGGACGCTGCCCAACCTGCTGGTGATCTCGGGTTTGTCGGGCTACCTGCGGCAACTGTCGCGCCGCCCCGGCGTTCGAGTGGGCGCCGCGCTTGTTGTGATCGGTTTTGGGGCGCTGGGTGTCGCACGCGCCGTCTGGCTGCCCGATACGCTGGCCAATCACGGCTTCTGCGTCGTGTTCTAGACTTTTTTGCTGGTTGCAGGGCGGGGCTGGAATGCCATACAATCGCGAAAACCACGGTATCGCGCTCCGATGCGCTCGTGGCGTCGCCGGGGCTGCATTCCCGATCTGGGATGTGTGCCCAGGGGGTCTGGGCAGGTCTGGCTTGCCGGGATCGTCCCCACAGTTCATCCGGTTCACAAGATCTGGTTCCAAAGTCCGATGGGGCTGTGTGGAGAGGTGGCGCTGGTGCCAGGCGAAGTTGCCTGGGCCGATATCGATTGTTTCTTGCCGCCTTGGCGATCTGATTGTCCAGGTGAATGTCCACCCCAAAAGGGAGAGGGTGCGACGCAAGAGGTCCGTTGACTGGCGTAGTCTGTCAGCCCCGGACGATCTCCTGCCGGAACGACCCGGCAATTCGATGCAAAGAAAATGAGGTGCACGGCTCCGCTGCGAAAAGCTGCGAGTTGGCTGCGCGATGAGATGGCGGTGGCTCAGGCCTCGCTGTATCTGCAATCTCCAGTGCTTCAGGATTCGTCCAGAAGCAGGTGCAAAGACAGGCTGCACACAATCACATGAATACCCAAGAGGCGAAGATCGTCCTCGAGACCGCGCTGATCTGTGCGCAGGAGCCATTGCGCGTTGGTGATCTGCGACGGTTGTTCGCCGACGACGTCGGTGCCGACACCATCCGGGTTCTGCTCGAAGAGCTGCGCAACGACTGGCAGCAGCGCGGGGTGGAGCTCGTGGCCCTGGCCAGCGGCTGGCGGTTCCAGAGCCGCCCCGAGATGCGCGAGTTTCTTGATCGGCTCAACCCGGAGAAGCCGCCGAAGTACTCGCGTGCCGTGATGGAAACGCTAGCGATCATCGCGTATCGCCAGCCGGTGACGCGCGGTGACATCGAAGAGATCCGGGGCGTAACGGTCAGCACGGAGGTGGTCAAGAAGCTTGAGGACCGGGACTGGATCGAAGTCATCGGTCACCGGGACGTGCCTGGTCGCCCCGCGTTGTATGCAACGACCAAGGCATTCCTGGATGATCTTGGTCTGCGCTCGCTGGATGAGTTGCCGCCGCTCGAGGATGCCCAGGCCCAGGCTCAGGCGGCTCTGCTGGATCAGCAGGCCATCGATTTCGAAGCGGTCGCGACGGCGAATCCGCCTGCTGGTGACGAGGAGGCCTTTTCGGAGGCCACCGTAGAAGTGGCTGAGACGGGTGAGCCGGCAGTTGAGCAGTTGTCGGTCGAGCCGCAATCCGAAGATCTGTCCGGTGGCGCGAGCGATGCCGCCGGCAATGAAAACGAACAGAACGACAGCGTCGCGCAGTTGCCCGAGGGTGATGGGCAAGACGATGACGCGCCGGTGGCTCTGGCCAACGGATTCCATGTGGACACAGAGTCTTCCTCGCAGGAAGACGCCGCAGTTCCGGCCCCCGACGGTGATATGCCGCTGGCGACCGAGGACGACGACGAGCGCGTGTCCAACTGAACAACATGCAACATCGATAGTGAATACTTTGTCTGATTCCGCTGAGCAAGACGTCCGCCAGCCGGACGTGCCGGGCGACACCGGCGCTGCCCCCGAGGGTAACGGCGCCGAAGGCGCGCCCCGCCGCAAGGGGCTGCGCCGCGGCCTGCGCAATCTAGTGGCTTCCCGTCGCCAGTCGGCGCAGGACCGCGATGGCCGGGAAACGGGGCGCGACGATGCCGAGCCCTCGTCGTCTGGCGAAGGCGGCGATGCTTCGCCGGCCGCTGCCCCCGCGCGTGGCCGCGGGCGTCGCAAGCCGGCGCCGGCCGCCGATACGCAAGCAGTTGCCGGTGCCGAGGAGGCAGGTGGCGACGCGCAGCCGCGATCGGATCAGTCCGCGCAAGGGGCTCGCAAGCGCCGTCAGCAGCCGCAACGCAAGGCTGCGCTGGTAGATGGCGACAACAAGCCAGCCTCGCAACAGCCGGGTCGCCGTAACAAGGGCGGTCAGCGCAAGGGTCAACAGCCTGGTGGCAAGCCGGGTGCTGACAGGGGCGACCAGCGTGTCGAGCAGCGCCAGGGCGACAAGCCCGGTCGGCAAGCCGGCAAGGGCGGCGCGAAGCCTGCTGCCGGTGGCGAGGATCTGTTCCGCTTCGTGATTTCCGAGCAGTTCGATCAGGAAGACACGATCGTGCCGCGCACCAAGGCCAAGCCGGTGCGCGAACTGTCCGCTGACGACGACGCGCCCAAGCTGCACAAAGTCCTGGCGGAGGGTGGACTTGGCTCGCGCCGCGAGATGGAAGAGCTGATCCTGCAGGGGCGTGTGTCGGTCAATGGTCTGCCTGCCCACATCGGCCAGCGTATTCTGCCGACCGACCAGGTCCGCGTGAACGGCAAGCTGATTCACCGCAAGGTGACGACCAAGCCTCCACGCGTGCTGCTCTATCACAAGCCTTCCGGCGAGATCGTCAGCCAGTCGGATCCGGAAGGCCGTCCGACCGTTTTCGATAGCCTGCCGCGCATCAAGAACGGCAAGTGGGTCGCGGTCGGCCGCCTCGACTTCAATACCGAAGGGCTGTTGATTTTCACCACGTCGGGCGATATCGCGAACCGTTTCATGCACCCGCGCTATGGCGTGGAGCGCGAATACGCAGTGCGCACGCTGGGCGAACTGGCCGAAGCCGATCGTCAGCGACTGCTGCATGGCATTCAGCTCGATGATGGCGAGGCAAACTTCCTGCGGATCGCCGATGGCGGTGGCGAGGGTGTGAACCAGTGGTATCACGTGGCGCTGACCGAAGGCCGTAACCGCGAAGTGCGTCGCATGTTCGAGGCCGTTGGTCTGACCGTGTCGCGCCTGATCCGCACGCGTTATGGTCAGTTCCTGCTGCCGCGCGGCTTGAAGCGCGGTCGCTGGCAAGAGTTGGATCCGACGGATGTGCGCGGCCTGATGGCCAACATTGGACTGAAGGCGCCGTCCAAGGAAGCCCAGAGCGGCGGCAAGGGTGTGACGAAGGTTGGCGGCCGCAAGCAGCGCGAAGAAGCAGCGCTGGCGGGCATGCCGATGCACACCGGCATGGATGGTCTGCCGCGCTACGAGAAGAGCGGTGGCCGGGGTGGTAATGCCGGGGGTGCGGGCCGTGGGCAGCCTGACCCGATGCAGACCTCGATGGGATACATTCCGTCCGGCCCTGCGCCGCTGACATCGCACACGACCAAGTTTGGCGGCGGGATGGGCGGTGGCCTGCGAGGCCCCGGCGCCGGTGGTGGTCGCGGCGGGCGGGGTGGCAAGGCCGGAAACGCTGGCAATGCGGGCAACGCAGGTGGCAATCGCCAGCGTCGCGGCGGCGGCGAGGTCAATGGAAATGTGATGCCAAAGGCCGCCAAGGGTGCGGGAGGCGGTAGTCGCCGTCCGCGCGGCCGAGGTCAGCGTTGATTGACGGATCGGGCGGTGCCGGCAATGGTCGGCAATCGCCCTGATCCGGAGCGGAACCTCGGAGGCTTTTGCCTTTTGGACATAATCCGCGTATAATCAAAGTCTATTCAAAAGTATCATCCTCGGCGAGGATGGGCGAATGATGGGCATTGCGCCCATTTTTTTTTGGTTCGCCCGTTTGTACTTGCGGCTGGTTTTCGTCACATGGCGGGCCGGCAGGATGATTGGGCAGGCAGGACGGTTTGCAGGTCGCGTCGAGCATCAATTCCGAGCGTATTGCGTTGTCCGGTGTCTGCCACAGTATTGAAGGCCACTACTCGGGATTACAGTGCATCTGGCAGATTTGATCGAAACCACCCTTATCGGCATGGGCTACGAGTTGGTTGAGCTTGAGCGTGCCCCGGCCGGACTTCTGCGTGTCTACATCGATCAGCCTGAAACTGGCATCGTCATTGAGGATTGCGAGAAAGTCAGTCGCCAGCTCACTCACGTGCTCACTGTGGAGAACGTTGATTACGAGCGCCTCGAAGTGTCGTCGCCAGGCCTGGACCGGCCGCTGAAGAAGTTGGCCGATTACGTTCGCTTTGCCGGTGCTGAGGTCAGGGTTACGCTGCGCCTGCCGGTCAATGGCCAGAAGAATTTCGTGGGCATCCTGTGTGAACCCGCAGGAGACGCTGGGGCCGAGAAGATCGGCCTGGAGTTCGAAGGCAAGGACGGTCCGGCACTGCTGGAATTCGCCATATCCGATGTCGATCGCGCACGTTTGGTGCCGGTGATCGACTTCAAGGGAAATCAAAGAAAAGGGAACAAGCAATGAGCCGCGAAGTTCTGTTGCTCGTCGATGCGCTAGCTCGCGAAAAGAACGTCGACAAGGATGTGGTTTTCGGTGCACTGGAGGCGGCTCTCGCCTCTGCCACCAAGAAACGTTTCGAGGAGGACGTGGATATTCGCGTCCATATCGACCGCGAATCCGGTGAGCACGAGACGTTCCGCCGCTGGCTCGTCGTTCCTGATGAACAAGGTCTGCAGGAGCCGGACAAGCAGATCCTGCTGTTCGAGGCACGTGAGCAGAATGCCGATATCCAGCTCGACGACTACATCGAAGAGCAGATCGAGTCGGTCGAGTTCGGCCGTATCGGCGCGCAGGCGGCCAAGCAGGTCATCCTGCAGCGTATTCGTGACGCCGAGCGCGAGCAGATCCTGAATGATTATCTGGATCGTGGCGAAAAGATCATGACCGGCACGGTCAAACGCGCCGACAAGAAGGGCCTGATCGTCGAGTCGGGCCGCGTGGAAGCGCTGCTGGCACGTGACCAGATCATTCCGAAGGAAAACCTGCGCACCGGCGACCGTGTGCGCGCGTATATCCTCAATGTGGACCGCGCCGCGCGTGGCCCGCAGATCGAGCTGTCGCGTACCGCGCCTGAGTTCCTGATCAAGCTCTTCGAGAACGAAGTGCCTGAAATGGAACAGGGCTTGCTGGAGATCAAGGCTGCCGCACGCGATCCGGGCGTGCGCGCGAAGATCGCCGTGGTGGCGCATGACAAGCGAATCGATCCGATCGGTACCTGCGTGGGCGTGCGTGGCACGCGCGTGACGGCCGTGCGTAACGAGATCGGCGGCGAGGCCGTGGACATCGTGCTGTGGTCGGAAGATCCGGCGCAGTTCGTCATCGGCGCGCTGGCACCGGCACAGGTGCAGTCGATCGTGGTCGACGAAGAGAAGCACAGCATGGACGTGGTGGTCGACGAGGAAAACCTCGCCGTCTCCATCGGCCGCAGTGGTCAGAACGTACGCCTGGCGTCGGAGCTGACCGGCTGGCAGATCAACATCATGACGCAGGAAGAATCGGCGCAGAAGCAGGCCGAGGAAAGCGAAGTGGTGCGCAAGCTGTTCATGGCCAAGCTGGACGTGGACGAGGAAGTGGCGGACATTCTGATCGAGGAAGGATTCTCCTCGCTGGAAGAAGTGGCCTACGTGCCCATCAGTGAAATGATGGAAATCGAGGCATTCGACGAGGACACCGTCAACGAGCTGCGCAATCGCGCCCGCGATGCGCTGCTGACGATGGAACTGGCCCGGGAAGAAAAGGTGGAAGAGGTGTCGCAGGATCTGCGCTCGCTCGACGGCCTGACGCCCGAGCTGATCGGCAAACTGGCCGAAGGCAACATCCACACACGCGACGACCTGGCCGAGCTGGCCGTGGACGAACTGGTCGAACTGGCCGGCGTGGGCGAGGAAGAAGCCAAGGCGCTGATCATGAAAGCACGGGAACATTGGTTTAACTGAGGGACACGTCCGGGGTGAAGCCTGGACGCGCTTTCCGCACACGAATTGTCCCGACGTAGAAACCGAGCATTGAAAGGGTTTGAATGGCAAGCACAACAGTTGCCCAACTGGCCGCAGAACTGAGCCGCAGCCCTGCTGCACTGCTGGAACAATTGCAGGCAGCTGGGGTGGGCAAAGCAACGCCAGACGACGTCATCACCGAATCGGACAAGACCAGGCTGCTGGATTACCTGAAGCGGTCGCATGGTCAGTCCGACGACAGCGCGCGCAAGAAGATCACGCTGACCAAGCGTGAGACTTCCGAGATCCGCCAATCCGACTCCACCGGCAAGACACGCACGGTGCAGGTGGAGGTGCGCAAGAAGCGCGTCCTGATCAAGCGTGACGACGTGGAATCTCACGGCGACGGCGCCGACGCCCAGGAATCGGCCGAGGCCGTTGCCGAGGAAGTGCGTCGCGATGAGGAACAGCGCCGCGAGCAGGCCGAGGCCCTGGCACGTCAGGAAGCCGAGGCTCAGGCAGCCCGCGAGGCCGCCGAGCGCGAGGAAGCCGAACGCCGCGCCAAGCAGGAAGCCCTGGAGGCCGAACAGCGCCGCCAGGCCGAGCTGCTGGCCCAGAAGGCTGCTGAAGAAGCTGCCGCCGCACAGGCCGCAGCCGACGCCGCCGAGGAAACCGCGCGCAAGAAGGCAGAAGACGACAAGGCACGTCTGGCCACGGAACGCGCGCAAGCGCAGAAGAACGCCGACGACGCCAAGGCTGCTGTCGACAAGGCGCGCGCCGAGCAGGACAGCGCGAAGGCTGCAGCCGACAAGGCGCGTGCCGAGCAGGATGCTGCCGCCCGTCGCCGCCGCGAAGCCGCCGAAGCGGAAGCCCGCGCGATTCAGCAGATGCTGAATGCGCCGGCACGTGTGCTGAAGGCGCCGTCGGAGCGCAAGGCCGAGGAAAAGAAGGCCGAGCAGACCGGCACGCTGCACAAGCCGGTGAAGCCGGCTGGCGCCACGACCGAAGCGAAGAAGGACGACAAGAAGCCCGCACCGGCGGCCACGACGACCACGGCTGCCGCTGGCGACAAGAAGGGCGCCAAGGGTGGCAAGACCGGTACCTGGCAGGATGAAAGCAGCCGCGGCAAGAAGGGCGGTGGCCTGAAGACGCGCGGCGATTCGTCCGGCGGTGTCGGTGGCTGGCGCAGCGGCCCGCGTGGCCGTGGCGGCAAGCACAATGCCGATGACGCACGCAGCAACTTCCAGGCGCCAACCGAACCGGTGGTACGTGAAGTGCACGTGCCGGAAACCGTCTCGGTGGCCGATCTGGCGCACAAGATGGCCGTGAAGGCATCCGAGGTCATCAAGCAGATGATGAAGCTCGGCCAGATGGTGACGATCAACCAGGTGCTGGACCAGGAAACCGCCATGATCGTGGTGGAAGAAATGGGCCACAAGGCGTTCGCCGCGAAGCTGGACGATCCTGAAGCGCTGCTGGTGGTGGATGGCGAGGATCACGCCGATGCCGAGATGCTGCCGCGTCCGCCGGTGGTGACGGTGATGGGTCACGTCGACCACGGCAAGACTTCGCTGCTCGACTACATCCGCCGCACGAAGGTTGCAGCGGGCGAAGCGGGCGGCATTACGCAGCACATCGGTGCCTACCATGTGGAAACCGATCGCGGCGTGATCACGTTCCTGGATACCCCGGGTCACGAGGCCTTCACGGCCATGCGTGCCCGCGGCGCCAAGGCAACCGACATTGTGATTCTGGTAGTGGCCGCCGATGACGGCGTGATGCCGCAGACCAAGGAAGCGATTGCGCACGCCAAGGCTGCCGGTGTGCCGATCGTGGTGGCGATCACCAAGGTCGACAAGCCCGAAGCCAACCCGGACCGCGTCAAGCAGGAACTGGTGGCAGAGCAGGTCGTGCCCGAAGAGTACGGTGGCGAGTCGCCGTTCGTGCCTGTTTCGGCCAAGACCGGCCAGGGCATCGACGATCTGCTCGAAAACGTGCTGCTGCAGGCCGAAGTGCTGGAACTGCGTGCACCGGTGGACGCCCCGGCCAAAGGCCTGGTGGTGGAAGCCCAGCTCGACAAGGGCAAGGGCCCGATCGCGACGATCCTGGTCAGCAGCGGCACGCTCAAGCGTGGCGATGTGGTGCTGGCTGGTAGCGCCTATGGCCGTGTGCGTGCGATGCTGGACGAAAACGGCAAGCCCTCCAAGGAAGCTGGCCCGTCGATCCCGGTGGAAATCCAGGGTCTGTCGGAAGTGCCTGCCGCCGGTGAGGAAGTGCTGGTGCTGCCGGACGAACGCAAGGCGCGCGAAATCGCGCTGTTCCGTCAGGGCAAGTTCCGCGACGTGAAGCTTGCGAAGCAGCAGGCCGCCAAGCTGGAAACGATGCTCGAGCAGATGGCCGAAGGCGAAGTGCAGACGCTGCCGTTGATCGTGAAGGCCGACGTGCAGGGTTCGCAGGAAGCGCTGGTGCAGTCGCTGCAGAAGCTGTCGACGGGCGAAGTGCGCGTGCAGATCGTGCACGGTGGCGTGGGTGGCATCTCGGAGTCGGACGTCAACCTGGCGACGGCATCGAAGGCGGTCATCATCGGCTTCAACGTGCGTGCCGACGCAGGCGCGCGCAAGCTGGCCGAGCACAACGGCATCGACATCCGCTACTACAACATCATTTACGATGCGGTAGACGAGATCAAGGCGGCCATGTCGGGCATGTTGGCACCGGAGAAGCGCGAGACCACGATCGGTCAGGTGGAAGTCCGTCAGGTCTTCCGTGTGCCGAAGGTGGGTGCGGTGGCTGGCTGTATGGTCACCGACGGTCTCATCAAGCGGAACTCGATGGTGCGCGTGCTGCGCAACAACGTGGTTATCCACGACGGCGAACTCGACTCGCTCAAGCGTTTCAAGGACGACGTCAAGGAAGTCAAGCAAGGCTTCGAGTGCGGTCTGTCGATCAAGAACTTCAACGACGTTCAGGAAGGCGACCAGCTCGAGGTGTACGAAATCACAGAGGTGGCGCGTACGCTGTAAGGCGATACGTAAAGACGGCAGGCTCCGGCCTGCCGTTTTCACTTCTGCTCACGCTCAGTTTTGAATGGCCAAGAAAGGCAATATCACCTCCCGTAACCTGCGCCTCTCCGATCAGATCCAGAAGGAACTGGCGGAGATGATCCAGCGCGAGATTCGCGATCCGCGCCTGGGCCTGGTAACGCTGCAGTCGGTGGCGCTGACGCCCGACTACGCGCATGCCAAGGTCTACTTCACGGTGCTCGGCGCCGAACCCGAGACGGCTGCCGCCATCCTCAAGGAAAAGGCCGGCTACCTCCATTCGTTGCTGTTCAAGCGGCTGCATATCCATACCGTGCCGACGCTGCATTTCCATCACGATACGTCGGTGGAGCACGCGATCGAGATGTCGAAGCTGATCAACGAAGCGAACGCCACGCGCGCCAAGGACGACGAGTAAGTCCACGGTTGCCCAAGTGGTGCCGGTGGATGCCGGCACCACGTTTTTCCTCCCCTGCAATGACCGATTCCTCCGCGACCCGACCGCCCCGGCTGCCACGCCGCGACGTGCACGGTGTGCTGCTGCTCGACAAGCCTCTGGGGCTGTCGTCCAACGATGCGCTGGTACGCGCCAAGCGACTGCTGCGCGCGAACAAGGCTGGCCACACGGGCACGCTGGATCCGCTGGCGACTGGGCTGCTGCCGCTGTGTTTTGGCGAGGCCACCAAGTTCTCCCAGGATCTGCTCGACGCGGACAAGACCTACGAGGCGAAAGTCCGGCTCGGCGCGACGACGACCACAGGCGATGCCGAGGGCGAGATCGTCGTCGAGCGGTCGGTGACATGCGATCGCGCCGCACTTGATGCGGCGATTGCGCGCTTTACCGGCGAGATCGAACAGGTGCCGCCGATGTACTCGGCACTCAAGAAGGACGGCAAGCCGCTGTACGAGTATGCGCGGGCCGGACAGACCGTCGAGCGCGCCGCGCGGCAAGTGACGATTCACGCCATCACGCTGCTGGACGTTGATTTGCCTGCGGCGACGTTCACGATGCGTGTCACGTGCAGCAAGGGCACCTACATCCGCACGCTGGCCGAAGACATCGGTGAGGCGCTGGGTTGCGGCGCGCACCTGACCGGGCTGCGCCGAACCGCTGTCGGAGATCTGACGCTGGAAGGCGCGGTCACGCTCGAGCAGATTGATGCACAGGCTGACGAGGCACGGCCGGGAATGCTCGCGCCTGTCGACGCCTTGCTGCAACGGTGCCCGCCGGTGCATCTCGATGCCGCCGCGACGGGGCGCTTTCTGCAAGGCCAGCGCATCGCACGCCGCGATCTGCCGGAAGGGCAGGTGCCGGATGAGGGCACGCTGGCACGTGTCTATGGCGACGAAGGGCGTCTGCTTGGCGTGGCGCGGATGAAGGAAGGGGCCTTGCGCCCCGAGCGGCTAGTCAAACTCTAGGACGCGGCACAAGTCACGCCCACGTAAAAAAGGCATCGGATGAACCCGATGCCTTTTTTATTCGATGTTCGACGTCAGTGCGCCCCGGCCGCTTCCGCGCCGCCGCCGCCCTTGGCGCGCTTGGTCAGCCAGACAAAGCCGATCAGCACGAAGAACAGCACGCCGGAAATCCAGAAGATGTCGTTGGCGCCGAGCATCGATGCCTGCTGCGAGATATTCCGCTCCATCAGGCCGATCGCCTGCATCCGGCTCATCCCCATCGACATCAGGTGGTCGAGCTGTGCCTGGTACGTCGGGTTATACGGATTGATCTGTTCGACCAACTGGGCGTGGTGCAGCGCCGAGCGGTTCTCCCAGATCGTCGTCGAGATCGAAGCGCCGATCGCGCCGAATGTGATCCGCACGAAGTTCGACAAACCGGAAGCCGCCGGGATCTTCTCGGCCGGCTGGCCAGACAGGATGATCGACGTCAGCGGGATGAAGAACATCGCCATTGCGGCGCCTTGTATCAGCGTCGGGATGATCAGCGCGCGCGTATCAACGGTTGTGGTAAAGCCAGCACGCATGAAACTGACCACGCCAAACGTAATGAACGCAGCGGTTGCCACCCAGCGAGAGTCGACCTTCGGCAGGATGCGGCCGATGATTGGCGACAGGATGATCGCGAAGATCCCCACTGGCGCCATCACCAGACCGGCGTCCGTCGCGGTGTAGCCGATGATGGTCTGCAGCCACAGTGGCAGAATCACCAGGTTGCCGAAGAACAGCCCGTACGCCACGGAGATTGCCACCACGCCCGCGGCGAAGTTGCGTCCCTTGAACAGGTGAATGTCGACGATCGGGTGCTTCTCATAGTTCTCCCAGATCAGGAAGAACAGGAATCCGACTACCGCCACCACCGTCAGCGTCACGATGATCGAGGAATGGAACCAGTCAAGTTCCTTGCCCTTGTCGAGCATGAGCTGCATCGACCCCACCCAGATCACGAGGAGAGCCAGGCCGATGCGGTCGATTGGCAGGATCTTCGTCGGTGTTTCGCGATCACGATAGATGGCCCATGTGGCATACGCGGTCATGATGCCGATCGGCACGTTGATATAGAAAATCCACGGCCATGTCATGTTGTCGGAGATCCAGCCGCCAAGCAGGGGGCCCATGATCGGCGCTACGAGTGTAGTCATGCCCCATAGCGCCAGCGCCATCGAACTCTTGGCAACCGGATAGCTAGCCAGCAGCAGCGACTGCGACAGCGGGATCATCGGCCCGGCAACGGCGCCTTGCAGCACGCGCGCGGCCAGCAGCGTCTCCAGGTTCGGTGCCACGCCGCACAGCCAGGACGAGAGCACAAACAGCAAGATCGACAGCACGAACAATCGCACGGCGCCGAAACGCGTGGTCAGCCAGCCCGTCAGCGGCACCGAAATGGCGTTGGCGACGGCGAACGACGTGATGACCCAGGTGCCCTGGTTCGGCGACACGCCGAGGTCGCCCGAGATGGCCGGGATCGACACGTTGGCGATCGACGAGTCGAGCACGTTCATGAACGTGGCCAGCGACAGGGCGATGGTGCCAATGACGAGCTTGCCGCCCGTTAGCGGAGGGGGCGCGGCATGTCGGGCTGGCGCTGGCTTCGGCTTTGGGGCCGGCGTCGCGCCGGAATCCGGCACTGCGGTAATGGAATCTGCCATGGACTTCTCAGGCCGCGAATCAGGTGTTGGCAGGCTTGGCCGCTGCGCGTGCCGCGCTGGCGCCGCCCGGCGCCGCCGGTGCCGGCGTGCGGCCGCCGTTGTTGACGGAGATGATGCGGGCGATCAGTTCGTCGGCATCTTGCGCCACCTTGTCATAGACGTCCGTCTGCAGCGGCCGGGCGTTGGCTGCGGTGACCATCGCTGCGCCTTCTTCCTTGCGCACGTCAACGGTGACGTTCATCGACAGGCCGACACGCAGCGGATGCTCCTTGAGTTGTTGGGCGTCCAGCGCGATACGCACCGGCAGACGCTGCACCACCTTGATCCAGTTGCCGGTGGCGTTCTGCGCGGGCAGGAGCGAGAACGCCGCCCCGGTACCGGCCGAGAAGCCCTCGACATGGCCCTGGTACTTCACCTTCGAGCCATAGACGTCAGCTTCCAGTTCCACCGGCTGGCCGATGCGCATATGGGTGATCTGCACTTCCTTGAAGTTGGCATCGACCCAGACCTGATCGAGTGGCACCACGGCCATCAGCGGTGTGCCGGCGGCCACGCGCTGGCCAACCTGCACCGAGCGCTTGGCCACGTAGCCGGTGACCGGCGCCGGCAGCGTGGAGCGGGCGAACGACAGGTAGGCCGAACGCAGATTGGCGGCAGCGCGCTGCACGTTCGGGTGCTTTTCCACGGTGGTCTGGTCGGTCAATACCTGATTCGACGCGAGCTGCTCCTTCGAGGCAAGCAGCGCCGACTCGGCCGCTTTCAGCGCGGTCTGGGCGTGCGATATTTCCTCGCTCGAGACTGCGCCCGAGCCGGCAATCGCCTGGCGGCGGCGCAGGTCATCGCGTGCCTTGGCCACATCGGCATCGCGCAATGCCACGTTCGCAGCCAGTGAGGCGTTGTTCACGTAGAGCGTGCGCACTTCACGCACGGCTTGCGCGAGTTGGGCTTCGGCCTGTTCCATGGCCACCTGCGTGTCGGCGCGGTCAAGCTGGATCAGCGGCTGGCCAGCGGTGACGAGTTGCGTGTCGTCGGCGGCGATTGACACCACCGTGCCGCCCACCAGCGGGGTCACCTGGACCACGTTGCCGGCCACATAGGCATCATCGGTGCTTTCGAAGTGCCGGGCGTAGAGGCCCCAGTACAGGCCATAGCCGATGCCGGCCACCACGATCGCGGCAGTGAGCGTCGTGAGCAGGCGCTTGCGCTTGCTGTCACCGGTTGGAGCGGGTTTCTGGCTGGCCGATTGCTGGTTGTTGCTCATATCGATCTCGTACGTATTTTCGTCGTGTCTTGCATTGCCCGGCGTATCAGCCCCGGGTGCCCTTTTCCGTGTTCTGTTCTACGGCCCCGGCTTTTTCGTCGGCTTCCTCGTGATAGCCGCCGCCGAGAGCCTTGATCAGGCCCATCTGCAGATCCAGGCGGCGCGCCTGCAGATCTGTCGCCTGACGGCGTTGCTGCAGCACGGTGCTCTCCGCGTTCAACACGGTCAACTGCGTGCCGAGGCCGGCCTTGTAGCGCGTGGTGGCCAGCGAGTACGCGTGCTCGGCCAGTTCGAGTGCTTCGCGCTGCGTCTTGATCTGCTGATCAACGCTGCGGATGCTGATCACCGTATCGGCGGCCTCGCGCAGCGCGTCGACCAGCGTCTGGTTATAGCTGGCCACGGCGATGTCGTACTGCGCGTACTTGCCCTTGAGGTTGGCGCGCAGGCGGCCACCTTCGAAGATCGGCAGGCGCAGCGTCGGGCCGAAGCCGAACGTGCGGCTGACACTCATCAACAGGTTGGCGGGGTCCAGCGACGCCAGGCCGGCGAACGCGGTCAGTGTCACGTCGGGCAGGAATTCCTTCTTGGCGACGCTGATGTCCTTGGACGTGGCCTCCACGCGCCAGCGGGCGGCAACGAGGTCGGGGCGGCGGCCGATCAGGCCGATCGTCAGGTCGTCCGGCAATTGTGGCGTCGGGTTAGCCAGCAGCGTCGGGCGCGTGATCTGCAGGCCGCGGTCCGGACCCTTGCCGAGCAGCGCGGCGATCTGGTTGCGCGCCAGGGCGATTTCCTCGTCGATGGCCTGCAGTTCCGTTTGCGCCGATGCAACCGTGGCACGGGCCTGCGTGGTTTCCACCTGGGTGTCGAGGCCAGCGGCCAGCCGCTGACGGGACAGATCGGTCAGGTCCCGGCGCTGGGCGATGGCACGTTCGGCCACGTCCCGCTGCGCGAAGAGCGCGGCCAGCCGGTTGTAGCTGCGTGCGATCGACGTGGTGAGCATCAGGCGTGCGGCCTGGCTCTCGGCCTCCATTGAGCGGTCATCCGACAGGGCAGCTTCGAGCGCGTCGCGATTCTTGCCCCAGAAGTCGAGATCCCACGACAGTCCGAACTGCAGGCGGGACTGGTTCTGCCAGGAGCCCGCTAACGGCGTGCCAGTGAAGAGGTCGGTGGCCGAGAAGCGCTGGCGAATGATGCTGCCTTCGAAATCGACGCTCGGGTACAGCGCCGCGCGCGTGGCATCGGCCATTGCGCGCGACGCCTCCAGGCGTGCCAGCGCGACCTGCAGGTTCGGGTTGTCCTTGACGGCTTCGTCGGCCAGTGCGCGCAGTTGCGGATCATGGAACTGGTCGACCCAGTCCTGTGACGGCCATTGGCCGTGATCGGCGGTGAACGTCTGCGGCGAGGCCATCGTGCCGGGTTCGGCCATCGTCTGCGTGCTGTGCGAATTACCCAGCGCGGCACAGCCGGAAATGACAGCGGCAGCCAGGACCGTCAAGGCCAGGCTGCCGGTGCGGGCCGCAACGCCATTGCGGCCGAGGGTGGAGGAAGGGGAGAGATTCATTGTGTGACTGTGACCAGATCTTGCTTCAACGGGAAGGGCGCTTATCCTCGATTCGAATATTTGTTCAGCGCTATCCCGTGTTCCTTTCGAGCGGACAACTGGCCGCCGACGCAACGCCACCGTTGTTGGCGATCAGCCTTAGCAACATGTCGCGCAGGCTCTCTATTTCTTCCTGGCTGAATCCCACGAAGTGTCGGCGCATCACGTTGCAAAACACCACGGGCAGTTTTTCGACCATGGCTTCACCTTCGGCGGTCAGCGACAGATCCACCACGCGGCGATCATCGTCGCGCCGCGTGCGTTCGATCAGGCCGCGCTTTTCCATGCGGCTCAGGAGCCGGGTTACCGAGCCGGCATCTGTATTGAGATTGCGGGCCAGGTCGGTCACCGTTGTGGCCTCGCCCTTGGCCAGCATCATCAGGCAACTGGCCTGGGCGTGCGTCATGTCCAGGCTGCTGACCTCCTGCTCAACGCCCTGGGAGAGCGCGCTCTTGGCGCGGGCGAGCAGATAGCCGACACTTTTGCCGATTTCATAGTGATCCGGATCGAACAGGTCGCCGGGTGTGTTTGACGTCATCTCTTGTCGCTGCAATCTTTGCCTGGGCAAATATAAGCATGTGCTAATGATATGGCAACAATAGAAATTTGCCATTGCAGGAAACGCAATGGTGTCCCTTGATCTATTCTGAGCAAAAGCACATCGTTCCGCGCTGCAACATGCTAGAATGTTGGGTTAATTTTTTCGATCGCTCCGCCTTCAGGGGACGCCGCAATGACCCGCGCCATCCGTAATATCGCCATCATCGCTCACGTTGATCATGGCAAGACCACCCTGGTCGACCAACTCCTGCGCCAGGCAGGCACCTTCCGCGAGAACCAGCAAATCGCCGAACGGGTGATGGACTCGAACGACCTGGAAAAGGAACGCGGGATTACCATCCTCGCGAAGAACTGTGCCGTTGAGTACAACGGCACGCACATTAATATCGTCGACACCCCGGGACACGCCGACTTCGGCGGTGAAGTGGAGCGCGTGCTGTCGATGGTCGACGGCGTGCTGCTGCTGGTGGATGCCGTGGAAGGCCCGATGCCGCAGACGCGTTTCGTGACGCGCAAGGCATTGGCACTGGGCTTGAAGCCGATCGTCGTGATCAACAAGGTTGACCGCCCGGGCGCTCGTCCGGACTGGGTGATCAACCAGACCTTCGACCTGTTCGACAAGCTCGGCGCCAACGACGAGCAGCTGGACTTCACCGTGGTGTACGCCTCGGGCCTGAATGGCTATGCCGGCCTGACCGAAGACGTGCGCGACGGCGACATGAAGCCGCTGTTCGAAACCGTGCTGGACAAGGTGCCAGTGCGTAACGATGACCCGAACGGTCCGCTGCAGATGCAAATCATCTCGCTGGACTACTCGAGCTACGTCGGCAAGATCGGCGTCGGCCGTATCTCGCGTGGCCGCGCCAAGCCGCTGCAGGACGTGGTGGTCAAGTTCGGTCCGGAAGGCAACCCGATCAAGGGCCGTATCAACCAGGTGCTGAAGTTCAGCGGCCTGGAGCGCGAGATCGTGGACGAGGCGGAAGCCGGCGACATCGTGCTGATCAACGGTATCGAGGAACTGGGCATTGGCTGCACCGTGTGCGCCCCCGAGGCCCAGGATGCGCTGCCGATGCTGAAGGTGGACGAGCCGACGCTGACGATGAACTTCTGCGTCAACACGTCGCCGCTGGCCGGCCGCGAAGGCAAGTTCGTGACCAGCCGCCAGCTGCGCGAGCGTCTGGACCGCGAGCTGAAGTCGAACGTCGCGCTGCGTGTGGCTGAGACCGGCGACGATACGATCTTCGAAGTCTCGGGTCGTGGCGAACTGCACCTGACCATCCTGCTGGAAAACATGCGTCGTGAAGGCTACGAGCTGGCCGTGTCGCGCCCGCGCGTGGTGTTCAAGGAAATCGACGGCGTCAAGAACGAGCCGTACGAACTGCTGACCGTGGACGTGGAAGACGGCCACCAGGGTTCGGTAATGGAAGAGCTGGGCCGCCGCAAGGGTGAACTGCTCGACATGGCATCGGACGGCAAGGGCCGCACCCGCCTGGAATACCGTATTCCGGCGCGTGGCCTGATCGGCTTCCAGGGTGAATTCCTGACGCTGACGCGTGGTACCGGCCTGATCAGCCACATCTTCGACGACTACGCGCCGGTGCGCGAAGGCGGCCTGGGCGAACGCCACAACGGCGTGCTGATCTCGCAGGACGATGGCGACGCCGTGGCCTACGCACTGTGGAAGCTGCAGGATCGCGGCCGCATGTTCGTGAAGCCGGGCGATGCCCTGTACGAAGGCATGATCATCGGCATCCACAGCCGTGACAACGACCTCGTCGTGAACCCGATCAAGGGCAAGCAGCTGACCAACGTCCGTGCCTCGGGTACCGACGAAGCGGTACGACTGGTTCCGCCGATCCAGATGTCGCTCGAGTACGCGGTGGAATTCATCGCCGACGACGAACTGGTGGAGATCACGCCGAAGAGCATCCGTCTGCGCAAGCGCCACCTGAAGGAGCACGAGCGCAAGCGCGCCTCGCGCGAATCGGTGGCCTGACAGGCATCCGCTCGAAGAAGAAACCGCGCCCGGTGTGGCGCGGTTTTTTTATGGGCGCTTGCCGCCCCAAGTGCGCAGGTTCGTATCAGATCGCGTCGGAGCGCTGTCCGTGCCCGGCAGCGGGCGTTTGGCCCGCACCGGGCATCAATGCGGATCGAGGGCTGCGCCACTCGGGCGGCTTCCACAGATATCGTGGGTCACGCTCGCGCCAGGCATCCGCGAACATGTCGCGCCATTCGTGGAATGTCAGCGTCAGCGGGTTGTAGGTGCGGACCTGCCGCGTAATGCCGTACTGCGGCGCTTCCTCTTCGGGCACGAAGGTACCGAAGATCCGGTCCCAGATCGTCAGCACTCCGGCGTAGTTGCGGTCGATGTACTGAGGATTCTTCGCGTGGTGGACGCGATGGACCGATGGTGTGTTGACGAGCCTCTCAACCAGCGGCCAGCGTCGCCCCAGTCGCGTGTGCACGAAGAACTGGAATGCCAGGTTCAGTCCCACCGCAAGGATCACCCAGTCAGGCGTGAAGCCGATGAGGGCCAGAGGGATCCAGAATATCCACATGCCGGAGATCGGGTAGGTCAGGCTCTGCCGGAAGGCCGTCGAGAAGTTCATGCCCTCCGACGAGTGGTGCGCCACGTGCGACGCCCACATCCAGCGGACCCGGTGGCTGGCACGATGGAACCAGTAGTAGAGGAAGTCCTGCAGGATCAACAGCAGCGCGAACGACCACCAGGTTTCCGGCACCGCGCGAAGCCCGTGCGCGTAGCACCACGTGTAGATCGTGCGAACCATCAGCCAGAGAAACAGCGCATCAGATGCCTGATGCATCAGCGCAAGCGTGGCATTCGAGAGCGTGTCGCGCCAGCTATAAACCGAGCGATCGCGCTTCCACCAGTACCAGGCTTCCCAGCCTATCGTCAGCACGAAGACCGGCGCAAAGGCCAGGAGAATCAGGCCGGGATCGAACGCCTCGGGGGCAGGGGTTTGGGGTGTCATGGCCGACAGTGTGCATATTTTTCGCAGTTTCGCATGGAGGGATTCCTCCATACGCATACGCGCATTGGGGGTTTCCCGCGGTGTGCCCTGGCAGGCGCTTAGGCGGGTCTGTCGTAGAATCGCTGCCTGCAATAATGGAGGCAGAAATGACGGAGTTTGTATCGACCCAGGTGCAGGGCGGCGTGGCGTATCTGACACTGACCCGGCCGCAGGCCCTCAACGCGCTGTCGCTCGAGATGATTCGCGCGATCACCGGCGCACTGCAAAACTGGGAGAACGATCCCGCAGTCCACGCCGTGGTAGTGGCTGGCGCGGGCGGCAAGGCATTCTGCGCCGGCGGCGATATCCGCTGGTTCTACCAGGCGCACCAGGCGAACGATCCGCTGCTGGACCAGTTCTTCGTCGAGGAATATGCGCTCAACCATCTGATCCATCGCTATGCCAAGCCTTACATCGCGCTGATGGACGGCGTGGTCATGGGCGGTGGCATGGGGATCTCGCAAGGTGCGCGGCTGCGCATCGTCACCGAGCGGACGAAGATGGCGATGCCGGAGACCAATATCGGTCTGTTCCCCGATGTTGGCGGTGGATGGTTCCTGGCGCGCACGCAAGGCCATATCGGCGAGTACCTGGGCCTTACTGGCGCGGTGATCGGCGCGGCCGATGCCATTTACGCGAAGCTGGCCGATGCCTATCTGCCAACGAACGCGATCGCCGAGATGGTTGCATCGCTGCAGGCGCGGCAGTTCACCAGTGGCGAAGCGGTGCTCGAGCAGATTGCGTCGTTCACGCGCCAGCACGCCGACGCCTGCGTGCCATCCACCAGCCAGCTGGCTTCGAATGCTGCCCTGATCGATAGCTTGTTCGCCGGCGCCTCCGCACAGGCGATTCTGGCAGCCGTCAGCGACGCCGATGGCGATTGGGCCGCGCAAACCGCCGCCACGCTGCGCAGCCGCTCACCGCTGATGCTCTGCGTCACGCTCGAACAGATCCGCCGCGCTCGCACGATGTCGCTCGAGGATGAACTGCGGATGGAACTCGACATGATGCATGACGTGTTCCGTCACGGCGACGGCATCGAGGGAATCCGCGCGCTGGTGATCGACAAGGACCACCAGCCGAAGTGGAATCCGCCACGCCTGGACGAGGTAAGTGCGGCGCGCGTGCGTGCGTTCTTCGATAGTCCGTGGCGCAAGGATGACCATCCCTTGGCCACGCTGGGCGCGTAAGTCGAGTAGAGTGTCGGCTGGACTGGCCCGCAGCGTTGTCGCGGGTCAGGCTTCACTTCGTTCGAACTCGTTCAAGCCGTGAAAGGAACCGTTATGAGCAATCCTCGCGATGTTGCCGTATTGGTGGGAAGCCTGCGCAAGGACTCCTTCAACCTGAAACTGGCCAAGGCCCTCGCGGCGCTCGCGCCGCCGCAGCTGAAGCTCGAGATTGTCGAGATCCGGCAGCTGTCGCTGTACAACCAGGACGACGATGCCAATCCGCCGGCGGAATGGGTGGCATTCCGCGACCGTGTTCGTCGTGCTGACGCCGTGTTGTTTGTGACGCCCGAGTACAACCGCTCGGTGCCAGCCGCACTTAAGAACGCGATCGACGTTGGCTCGCGCCCCTATGGCCAGAGCGCCTGGGATGGCAAGCCGGGCGGTGTGATCAGCGCATCGCCGGGCAATATCGGCGGTTTCGGCGCCAACCACCATCTGCGCCAGTCGCTGGTTTTCCTGAATGTCCCGGTGCTGCAGCAGCCCGAGGCCTATATCAGCGGTGTGGACAAGCTCTTCGACGATCATGGCAATATCGCCAATGAATCCACGCGTGGCTTCCTGAACAAGTACCTGACGACTTTCGCGGCCTGGGTGGAAACGAACGCACCGCGCTGATTGCAGCGGATAGCAGTCCGAGTATCGTGACGGCGCCTTTGGGCGCCGTTTTTGTTGGCAGCTGCGTTGATGTGCGGGCGATGCCTCGGCCTGTCCCAAATCGGCAAGTCGCGTGTGCTTTCGCATCTTCCTTCTTGAGGCCCGATTCGTGGCTGCAAATGCCCGCGTCTTTCGTGCCGCTTCTCCATGGTTGGAGCGCAGAGCCTGATCGGGGTGTGACAGCGGCCAGAATTTTCTTCGCAAATTGCTGAGTTACGCCCAAAGCCCGTACGGTTCACGCCGCGCGGGCTTTTTTGCATTTTCTTGTATCAATGCGCTGCAGATCCGCGTATAGTTCGCCCCGCGGGGTGGAGCAGTTGGCAGCTCGTCGGGCTCATAACCCGAAGGTCGCAGGTTCAAGTCCTGCCCCCGCAACCAGATTCGAAAGCCCGCTCGGTTCATGCCGCGCGGGCTTTATGTTTTTGTGTTTTTGGCATGATTGTCAAAAGTCCAGAATTATTTCGACGCAGCATGATGGCATCGGCGTCAGCGTTCACACGAATGAAGATCGGTGCATGGCGTGGTTGTCTTTCGTGTGGTTCGCTAGAGTGGGCGCGGCCGCCAAAAAAAGCCGGCATGACATGCACAAACTTGTGGACTCCATTCGGAGCGACTCCCTGGGCGAAGGCGTGTTGGCGCGTCGTCGCGAGCTGAGCGATGTTGCCGGTGTAGTTCGTCGGCTCCGGAGCGGCGCGAGCGACGTTGCTTTGTCGGAGGCCGTCGGCGTTGGCGCTGAGGGCACGCCAGGTAGACCTGCGGACGGGTTTGATGTTCTCAATCTGCGGATGGTGCCGACTTGAATCGAACCAGAAAGTAACCACCCGTTAGCGAGAGCACCACCGCGGCCACGCCCATCAGGGCACTGCCCGACATGTGTTCCACATCTAAATTAATCACGTGGCGGCCGACGGCAATGATGGCCACGGCCAAGATGGTTTCCAGCCGAACGCGGTGCGATCTGAAATAGACGCGCAGTGTTTCCATAAGTTCGAGCCCGAGAATGATGAGCAGTACGCCGGAAAAGGCTGTCTGCACCGACTTCATCAACTCCGGGACGGTATCGATGCTGCTAACGCGCTCGAGAATATCGGATGAAAACATGATCCAAAGCTGAATGACCATCGCCAAGATTACCGCCATCAGCAGGATCTGAGCAGCCACAAGGATGGATTGTTCGAACCAGAATGTGATTTTGGCAGTGATCTTCTTTTCCACTTGCATAACCGGCGAGACTCCTCGTTAAGAACTTGTCCGCAAATAGTTGGTGCCGCCAAGGCGTCCTGACCGAGAGTTTCTCGTCAGATCACGGTGGCTAGGATGACTGCGTAGACGGCATAGATTGTCGGTTTCACCTTCATACCTTCCCCGCTGATGGGTCTGTCCCGCTTCAGGAAAAATTCGACCGTCTGGTCGTCCCTGAGGTGCCCGTAAAGAGCCGGTTTGGCGCCGACTGCAAAGAGGTTGGCGCTAAATATCAGACCGAGGCAGGCACACGCGCCGATGGCAGGGAGGTGGCTCAAAACCCTGAGTGACTCACGAGACCTCAATTGCGCGCCCTCTCACGCGCAAAAAATTCCCCTTTTTCAAATGGGAACTCAAATGGCTGGAGTCAAAGGGCGCAACGGAGGGGCTCGTTTGGGGGCGGGCCGCAAGCCGAAGGTGGTCAACGCTGAGGAAGCGCACATTTCCATGAGCGTCGCGACGAGTAAAAGGCCGGACGTCCACTTCGAGGCCGCCCTAGCGGTCGGCGCTGCGGTTCTTGGTGCTAGACCTGATTTCGTTCTTGCGTTCGCGGCGGAGGGCCTCCGAGTTGGCGATGAACGCGCCACCTTCAGGACGATACTCCAGGATCGCTTCGGCCTTGGATGTGCGCCATCGGTAATGGTGTTTCAGATCGGGATGGGGCTGGCTTGGTACACCGTATGCTTCGGTTAGCGCCAGCTTTATCGCGTCGCCGTCGCGTTCGCTCGCGAACGTAATGACCAAAGAAGAGAACCGGTCCTTGTAGAAGCAATATCGGATGTCGCTCAAGGTTGCCTTGCCCATTGTGAGCGTGTCGTCTGGTCGCTCATAACAGTGCTCCCCTATTGCAAGACTCTGAGTTTTCCGGGCATTCGGGATTGACGAGACAGGATCACCCCAGCGCAAACCGCGGAACCCGTTGATGGGCTGTGCTGCGAAGACGGCGCCGTTGAATACTGAGACGGCCAAGACGAGCAGGAGCAGCGCTGGGGTAGGGGATTTCATCGGTGAGTCCTATCGCTCGCACTAGAGCTAGTCGTTCCGTTGCTCGTCGAGATAAATCGACTGTAGTCCGTCCGCGATCTGCGTGGTCGTCAGGTCCGGGACTTTGCCTCCCCAGGGGTCTGGTGCGGCCAATATCTGGAGGTCTGTGGGAAATAGCTCGAGGACGGCTCCAGGGTAAAGACATGCTGGAACCGCATCCAACTCACCCGTCGGCTTCACCAGAAACACCTCGAAAAGGCGTGGCCTGCCTTGGCGGTCTTTGCCAGCTACGTAGTAGTAACGTCGTTCGTTCGCTACAAGAGACGATGCAATGTAAGGCGGGATGATGTCGGGAATTTGCGAGCTCTTTTCGGCAAATATGCGAGCGAGCTCAATCAGAGTTTGTTCGTCCGCGGCAGGTTCCAGGGATTCTGTCGTTCTTATCCTGCTGTCCATCTATGCAATCGAGCGCCCCAGATTCTCCGGTGCGTACGTGTCGTGGTGTATGCACTTCTCGAAACGCCATAGTCCGGGCCGCGTCGATGTCGCAGAAAAAAGCGCCCGACGAGGGGCGCTATGCAGATAGCGGGGGTTGAGCGCGCTAGTGGCGTTTTGATTCTGCTTACGTCGCGCCAGGTGGTCCATAGGCCTGGGCTGAAAGTGCTGGGAGCACATGCTGCCTCGTTCCGCATGTCATGGAAGTGCAGGTTGCCGATTTCGAGCATTTTGCAGGCGCGGGTAAAGGCGGTGCTCATGGGGTCGCCTGTTTCCGGTCAAACGTCTTGGCCTCGGTGAACATCACGCCGCCGCCTTGCTTCAGGCGAATCTGCGCGGTGTACCCTATACTTCCGTCCTTTCGCACGCGTTGCATGATCGTCCCCATGGCCCCGGTGCTACACGAGTAATAGTGGTGCTATATCGTGGCGCTTTACCCGGAAAATGGGACGAAACAGGCAGAATCAGTAGGCAATGGAACAGACCAGCAGCACCCCGCAAACCGATTCCAGAGGCGGAATCCAAGGAAATATCAGGCCCCGTAGAATTTCTGTGGCGCCCATGATGGACTGGACTGATCGCCATTGTCGGACGTTTCACCGCGCCCTGAGTCAATACACCTGGCTCTATACGGAGATGGTGACGACTGGTGCGCTGCTGCACGGCGATGTCGCGCGGCATCTCGATTTCAGTGCGGCGGAGCAACCCGTGGCGCTGCAGCTTGGCGGTAGCGAGCCGGCGGACCTTGCCCAGGCGGCAAAACTGGGCGAGCAATGGGGCTACAAGGAAATCAATCTGAACTGCGGTTGTCCGTCCGAGCGCGTGCAACGCGGTGCGTTTGGTGCGTGCCTGATGGCCGAACCGCAGCTTGTGGCCGACTGTGTGAAGGCAATGCGCGATGTCGTGTCGGTGCCGGTGACGGTCAAGCACCGCATCGGCATTGATACGATCGAACACTACGGATTTGTGCGTGATTTTGTCGGCACCATTGCGGAGGCCGGCTGTGACATATTTATCGTCCACGCGCGCAATGCGATTCTGAAGGGGCTGAGCCCAAAGGAGAATCGCGAAATTCCACCGCTGCGATATGAAGTTGCCTATGAGCTAAAGCGGGAATTTCCACATCTGGAGATCCTGATTAATGGTGGCGTTGTTTCGTACGGTGAAATAGACGAGCACCTGAGGCACGTCGACGGCGTAATGATCGGGCGTCAGGCTTATCACGATCCCTATTTCCTGTCGGAAATGGATGCGCGTTTCTATGGCGGGACTGAGCCTAACGTGACGCGCGAAATGGCCGAACTGGCGATGCAGGCATATATCGGCGATCTCGTGGAGAAGGGCGGGTATATGGGGGCTGCAACGCGCCATATGCTTGGCCTCCATCGCGGAATCTATGGTGGCCGTGGTTGGCGCCGTGTGCTTTCCGATGCCCGTCGAATGAACGCAGCGCGCTCCCGTGCAGATGTTGATGCCCTGTTCGAGGAGGCGCGCTCACACCTTCGTCCAGGCCTCCAGGAAGCGGCGTAATTTGATGTCAGTCAGATTTCTGCATGTCGAGGAAAGGTTCTAAAAACGAACGCTCGTGCCATGCGATCGGGCGCAAATGTATGCTGCTGAGGCGTTTGCGCCCGTCGGACCGTCCGAAACCCGCGCCGGCAAAGGGATTCCCCTAATTCGCCAGTGGCGCCTCATGTTCTTAAACTGTGCCTGCCCTCGAATACAGGGCTTTCTTCAACTGATTTTGCAGCCCGCCTTGTGCGGGCTGTTTTTTCTTGTTGGGCCTGTTTCGTCACATCTCGACCCTTGGGTTTGCCCGGATAGTGTGTGCTACATGCAGCGACTACATTGAAAGCGCCTTCAGGGCATTGAGATCGCAAATTGAGAGTCCGCGCTGCGGGCTCTTTTTTTGTCTCCATACCTGTGAGGATGCTTTTCGGACACAGCGCTTCGACGCACATGTGGTGAAAGAGTTCCGTGCCTGTCGGGTGGAAATAATATAATTGGCCGGCAACGAATTATTCCAATTATCCTGGCCTGACAAAAAAACAGGCGACGCTTGTTCGAGAGTCGCCTGACGGGAATGTCGAGGGGGGTCAATTTCCCTCGCGAAAGAGTATCTATCAGCACCGCCTTCAGGTTGTACCCTGCATTGGTGGGGCAGGCAGTTCACATTGCCAGCGCGGATTGCAATCAATCCAAACTCAAGAAATTCAACGCGCGTGCTTGTCGGTTGTTGGGGTGATTCTCGGGTAATAGAACTGAAGAGCAGGCGCTGCCACCATGCTAGGATGCCGACCGGTGTCATGAGAGTGACGCTCGGGCTGAACCACGACGATGTCTGGCGTGGTCTCAGTGGAGGAATAGAAGAGTAGGGGTTGGCCGGTCGCTCCCAAAGCATTTGCGCATGCAAGTGCCGTGAGTGCGCCCGGAAGCGAATCCTGGAGGTTCAGAATGGGATCAGAAGAGCCGTTCGGCGAAGTTTTCGAGGGCTGCCGGGTGATATGGGTAGTTGAGCAACTACAGGACGGGAAATGGACGGCGCGTTACTGCTGGCACGCGGGGATTTCGGCCGAATCAGGCAGGGCGCTACAGAGTGATGTACTTAACGGCAAGTCGAAGCGACTGCTGGCCTTGTATCCGACCGAGGCAGAGACGATCGCCGCCATCAAGGAAGCTGTGCTGCTGGAGGCAAAGTGGCAGGGAAGTCGATAAAGCATCTGGAAGCCTTGTCGAATTTTTTGTGCGTGATACTAGCCACAGAATCAAAAGCCATGTATAGTCTTGTTCTTCGTTGAACGGCAGTGCCGGCAGCGAAGAATCTCTACGGTGGCTGTAGCTCAGTTGGTAGAGTCCAGGATTGTGATTCCTGTCGTCGTGGGTTCGAGTCCCATCAGCCACCCCAATAGAATCAATGCTTCGCAGGTTTGCAGTTACTGACTTGCGATGATTTTTGGAAGATGAGTTTCCAAAATTGGAAGAT
>Ga0310345_10000523_pt1 | contig 55245 bp, 53 predicted proteins | sample HC15DNA20500_MG_FD_204667 | JGI IMG/M metagenome (GOLD analysis project Ga0310345, IMG submission 204667) | Marine microbial communities from station ALOHA, North Pacific Subtropical Gyre - HC15-DNA-20-500_MG | ecosystem: Environmental > Aquatic > Marine > Oceanic | place: Pacific Ocean: North...
GCTGCTAACTTGCCTCTGGCAACTTGCCGCGGTAATGGCGTCATACCGCAGTTAGTGCAAGGGTAGAGTTTGTCCGCATCGACAAACTGGAGGGCTTTTCGTAGCGTCTCTGCAACTTCCTCCGGTGTTTCAATTGTATTGGTCGCCACATCTATCGCACCTACCATGACTTTTTTACCGCGAATCAGTTCCAGCAAGTCGATAGGTACGCGAGAGTTATGACATTCCAGCGAGATCAGATCGATACTCGATTGTTGCAACTTGGGGAATGCTTCCTCATATTGTCGCCACTCTGAACCCAGCGTCTTTTTCCAGTCAGTATTCGCTTTGATGCCATAGCCATAGCAGATATGCACTGCGGTTTCGCACTTCAGCCCTTCAATGGCCTTCTCCAACGTGGCAACCCCCCAGTCATTGACCTCATCAAAGAACACATTAAAGGCTGGCTCATCAAACTGGATAATATCAACACCAGCCGCTTCTAACTCCCTGGCTTCCTGATTCAGAATTTTGGCAAACTCCCAGGCAAGCTTTTCCCGGCTTTTATAGTGGTTATCGTAGAGCGTATCAATCATTGTCATGGGCCCTGGCAAGGCCCATTTAATCGGCTGATCAGTGAGTTGGCGTAAAAATCTGGCATCCTCGACAAACACCGGCTTTTGACGAGACACGGCGCCCACGACGGAGGGGACACTGGCATCATAGCGATCACGAATTCTTACTGTTTCACGCTTGGCAAAATCGACACCATTGAGATGTTCAATAAAGGTGGTCACAAAATGCTGGCGGGTTTGCTCACCATCGCTAACGATATCGATGCCTGCCTGAAGCTGCTCTTGCAGTGTCACACGTAAGGCGTCCTGTTTGCCTTCCTTTAATTGTTCATCATTGAGCAGCCAGGGTGACCAGAGTTTTTCAGGTTCTGCCAGCCAGGCGGGTTTTGGCAAACTGCCAGCGGTGGAGGTCGGTAACAATCGTTTCATCATAGTTAACACTGTCTATTCTGCTTATCTGAGTGCTGAAAAATTACCTGCGTTGCCAGGGTTTCAATATCTGTTTTAAACACTCAGTTGATCAGGGGTTAGTTAAAGGGCGTAACTGGCTGCCCATTGCTCAAGAATTTGTTTGTAGGGCTTGATGAAATGCTCTTCCGTGAACTTCCCTTGCTTCACTGCCAACTGACTGCGCTCTTCCCGATCGTAAACAATGCGAGTCAGTGAATAATCCTGATGCTGCAAACTGGGTTGATAACTTTTTCCCGCCGCAGCATTGGCATTGTAAATCTCGGGCCGGTAGATCTTTTGAAAGGTTTCCATCGTGCTGATAGTGCTGATCAGCTCAAGGTTGCTGTAATCGCCAAGCAGATCACCGTGAAAGTAAAATGCCAGCGGGGCCACGCTGTCTGGTGGCATAAAATAGCGGACCTTTAGCCCCATCTTGCCGAAATATTCATCCGTTAAAGAGTACTCATCCTGTTTGTACTCGACACCCAGTACTGGATGATGATTATCCGTACGGTAATAGGTTTTGCTGCTGGAAACACTCAGGCAAATGACAGGCGTCTTGCTGAAATTATTCTGATAGGCTGCTGAATTGAGGAAAGCTTTGAATATTTTCCCGTGAAGGTCACCGTAGTTTTCCGGCAGACTGAATTGGGTCTGGTTCCGGTTGTGCTCCTGCAACAACACACTGAAATCATAATCCCGGACATAAGAGGAAAAGTTGTTGCCAACGATACCTTCGATGCGCTTATTTTCTTTATGATCAACAATGTTCGTTTTCAGGATTTCAATCGAAGGAAACGTCTCGCCATTGCCGGCAACATCGATATCCACAGATATGATGTCCAGCTCCACGGTATAACGATCCGCTGCCGGGTTATCCCAGTGCGCCAAAGCATTGAAGCGGCTGTTGATCATCTGCAGGGTATTACGCAGGTTCTCCTGACGACGCTCACCCCTGGCCAGGTGGGCAAAATTGGTGGTGATGCGCGTATTGTCTGATGGCTGATAGTGCTCATCAAACCGAAGGCGTTTGATGGCGAATGTGACCTCTTTATTCATGGCGACCCGGTACCCTGATTGCTAATTGCTTAGATAAACCTGAATTCACTGCTCCTCTCTCAGCACGGGCAACCGGTATTACCGTTGCTTGCTAGCCTTTATGCAGACTTGTGCTGAAAGAGGTGTGTATTCTAGGCTGGGTATTTAATGAATAAAAATGATGAATTCTCATCTAAGCATTAGGTATGCTCATGGTTAAGAAACAGGAAACCCAACCGAATAGTGTTCACTCCAACGAAATCGTCGCTGGCGGTTTGGACGAGACTTCATAAGTCAGCCCGACAAACCGGTACTTTCATCAATTTGGATTCGCTTGCCCAGCTAGACTGAATCGAGAGAGATTACCTTAACGCCTGCAGCCGCATAGAAACCTCCAATAAAGAAATTAACCGGTTTACCTAGTGATTCATAAACGAGTATTGAGGTTTTGGTGGAAAACAGAACAGCGTATCCAACAAACACAATGACTGAAGCAATCGAACAACCTATTATGTTTAGGAGGAGTACAGTGGGGGTCATTTCTTGAGCGGTCCCAATGGAGAAAATCGCCATCCAGACCAACGGCGCCTTGGGATTGGTAAGGTGTAGGAGAAGTCCACGAAAAAATTGAATCCTTAAAGGCACATCCCCTTCGCAACCTTGCCTAGCACGACTTTGTTGACCGACTTTGCCTCCGGACCTTATCGTCTGGTAAGCAAGCAATAAAAGATAGCCACCACCTAAAAGTTTCAGTGCATGAAAAAGGATGGTTGACTCACCAAGTAACGTTACAAAACCAAAACCAACCGCAAAAGCCCAAAACATCGACCCCAAGATTATTCCCAGAGCTAGTATGACGGCTTGCTTTCGTCCCTCTCCGACCGATACATTCATGATCATGATCGTTGCAGGACCAGGACTTGCTGCCCCTATTGTGAAGACAGATACGATCAGCAAAAAGTCTTGCAAAAAGACTTGCAGGCTCTCAATCAACATACTATTCCCCCAACCACACCATCCCCACTGATAAAACCAGCAGAGTGGCAAAGATAAAGTTTGTCATACGCCCGATAACAGGGTGCCTCAATGACTTTGAAAAAGCCGTACCAAAAGCCAGCCAGGCAACACTAAAGGTCAGTATCACAAAGGTTAGTGCTAACAGCTTGCAGAGCATATCAACGATCAAGTTGTCGGCCGCAATTGTATGACTCGAATAGACCGCACCAATGGCTGCAAACGCTTTTGGATTCGCCACGGCAAGGCTGAATCCAGGTAGGAATTTCGGTGCAGCTTCAGGTGGTTCTGCCATTCTTCCAACAGGTGCCGTTGCGATTTTTAAAGCAAGGTAAAGAATATACAAGCCTGCGATAACAGACAGAAAATAAATCAAAAATGGTTGAGCAAGCACCAAGGTCGTCACACCTGTTGCGACCATGACAAGAACAACGACTGTTCCTAAAATAACTCCGAGCATATAGTGCAGTCCCGCCCTGAATCCAAAAGCAGAACCAAACCCGGCCAGGCTCAGTGTCGCTGGCCCCGGGCTCCCCATCAGGGGAAATGCAGCCAGCCACATTAAAATAAGGTTATCCAACATAGGTAAAGCCTGCCTGAAAATCCGGATCTTCATGCACCAGCATATCGACAATAGTCGAATTAAACCCAGTGCTATAGAAAGACACCTGACCTGATCGTTGCAGGCAGGCCCATAAGTTAGAGGCAGCACACAACCTGCCGCAAACATGACTCGCATTCTCCCTGGATTCGCGAGCGCTGGTATATTCTCCAAGAGGTATCATCGCTATCTCAGTCTTGCACATTGCGTCTTTGAATCAGGCGGTGCGACAACTCTGTACCTGTCACACCAGATTGACGCTTATGCTAGCACCGAGATATACTTTTGAATATCGAATATATTTGAACTTATACTTTCGGATTAATGAAGTGAATATTGCTTTTGATATCGATGCACTACGTGCCATTGTGGCCGGCACCGAGTTGCGCAGCTTTGCTCGTGCGGCAGCACAGCTAGGGCGCTCTCAGTCCGCAGTCAGCATGCAGTTGAAGAAGTTGGAACAGATGGCTGGTACGCAACTCTTTGTCCGCAAAGGCAGAAGTCTGGTTCCCACAGAAGCAGGTGAAGCACTGGTTTCTTATGCTCGACGTATCATCGCTCTTAATGATGAAGCCGCGCTGGTGCTTGGCGCAACAGCAACCAGTGCAACTGTCCGACTTGGCTTACCCCAGGATTTTTTTGAAGACGTGATGCCGGCAACCTTGTTGGAGTACTCCCAGAAGCACCCAGGCGTTCATGTGGAGGTGCAAGCGGGCCCCAATCAAGTTCTCACAGAGGAGGTCAGAGCAGGTCGCCTGGATGTTGCGATTGCTTTTTTTCCTGAAAGCGATGCTGGTAATGAAGGGGAATGGATAGCAAAACTGCCTATGCACTGGTTGGCTCACAAGAGCTTAGTCAGTAATTATGTCAATGAACGGATACCATTGGTTTTGTTCGACCATCCCTGTCTATTCCGCCAATCGGCACTATCAGCACTGGAACGAGCCAACAAACGTTGGCGAGTGGCCGTGACAACACCGAGCCTCCCAGGCATCTGGGCGGCACTTCGCTCAAACCTTGGGCTTGCAGTCAGAACACAGCACGGCATGCCAAAAGACATGCGGTGTGTAGGAGACGCCATTGATTTGCCCAAACTTCCAGCGATATCACTTAAGGTACTCTCCTCTGCAAACACCTCACCTGCCGTGGACGATTTACGCGAAATTCTGCAGCGCGAAACTGCCAGGCTGGTCACTCCATCATCGTAAGTGCGTCGATTTACAGATAACTGTTTCCACTTGTCGCTGATGGGTTCTGAAAGGTTTGACTTCACTCCCACTCAATCATCAACAAGGCTCTTAACCTATTGAAAGTTAAAGGTTTACAAAAGGCTGACTTGGGGTTTTACCGTCGCTTTTACCGTCAGAATCACGGGCTCTTTGTTTCCGCGGGTGATGCAGCGATTTTTCCTGCGACGGTACTCTCCACACAATCATCAACCACGTGACATACTAGCAGAGTTAGAAATGTGCGTACTATTGCATGGTTTCCAAAGGTCTGGGCCTTCTATGTTATACCGCATGCTACTCCTAAACCAATTCCAGCGAATCCGGCAAGTCACTAAGAAACCTAGAGTAATGATGCAATGCCTTCAGAGCATATTGCTCACTTAATCTACCTATCCGGTCAATCTCAAGCCTTAAGACCGAACGATCTACTTGGCGTTTTTGGTATTCCTCCAACATAGTTTCCAACCGTCTTCTTTGCGATCTTATTAAAGGAGCGTTGGCCAATAAATCTTCATAAGACTGCTTATCAAACTGAAATTCAGCCTTCCCAGCCGAATTTGTCCAACACATATCCAAATAAAAATAATCAATAGTACGGGGACTGGAAAAATCTATGTAGTAGTCACCTTTTGCACCCATATCGGGATTAAGTGCCCCAAAATCACGAATGGTCATCTTGGCTTCGTGATTAGGCTCATCTGCACGTAATGGAAACAAAAGCGCCGTTGTGTCTTTTCTTTTTCCTGAATCTCTGAGTGAAGTGAAGCAAAAATTCCCCAAGAGAATATAGAAATCCTGCTCAGCCTCAACGTCATCATCACCAGCGCTTTCAGTATTACTCGAAATGCAATCCTTTAAGCTAAAAACATCTCCCACTTGAATAGGAAGATGCATGTTATTTACCGCCTTATGATTCTCGTAGCGTTCACGGCATGTAAAGTTTTGAATAAAGCTATCATCGACATCGATTGAGCGTTCAATTTTTGCATCCAAACGTCTGCAACTAGATAGCAGCGAAACAACCTTATCGTCAGATGCTAACGCCTGCTGCAAGTTAAACCGGACAGTTCCATCAATGATTCTTAGAACCGACTCAATTTCTGGAACACCTTCTGCACTAGACAACCGGGCAACTTTGTATATAAGCTCTTCTATAGTTATTGAGCGAAGCTCTTCAAAAGTTCCTGCGATGGAGTTGCCATATATTTTTTCAATTTCGTGCTTTAAATCTGTATAGCTTGTGGCGAGCAACACTCTATCTAAGACTTGAGAAAATTGCTGCGGAAACCCATCATTGAGATCTCTTGACTTGCTTATAACGAACACCGGCAGAGCCCGATTCGCGCAGTATTCGTTTGTTATTTTTCTGCCTTGCTTTATCTCCTGCTCCTTATCAAACTTGCTAGTTAAAACCAACACGTAAACATTTGAACCTTTCTCGTGCTTGGTTACTTGCTCAATAACTTGGTACCCATCGGTTAACCCTAAACATTGCTCTTTAGCATTATGGAGATCTACTAATAAGAGGATTTTTTCATCTTGCTCCAAGGACTCTAGTATTGATCCGCCATCTTCATTCCATCTATTGAAAGAATACCGTTCAAAGACTTCAGCCTGAGTCATAAGCCTTTCAACATTGTCTATCAAGGCATCATTCTCAATATCACCTTCAAAAAAATTGAAAAGCCCAACCAAGAAAGCTTGTGGATCTTCACAGTCATACACATACTGATCAAAAGAGTCGGCTCTAGCCCACTCGCCGTTTTTAAACCAACGCCGACAGGTTGTCTTACGGTCTTCCCCCAAAACGTTCTCGACATGGCGTTTTAAGCCCCGAATAGTTTGCTCATCCTTGCTTTCTGCCATTGCATGTATGCTACTCAACAAATGATCAACATCTAAGTCCTCAATCTTTGCGTGCTCATCATCCACCCAATAGACAGATTTTACTTTAAGCGATCTAAGAACCTCACTAATATCCATTCAGAGCATACCTTCTTGAACTGCTTTGTACTCAGCTGGCGACATATCCAAATTAAAACGATAACGTCTACCCAATTGATTTCTTTCCTCATCCAGCCATATGGAGCATTTTTCCGCTTTTAAGAAAACGGAGGAAATATGGAGCCCCAACCCCTGCCCCTCTCCATTCGGCTTGTCCGAAACAAACGGATCAAATATTGAATTTTCGTATAGCTTATTCACCCCAGGTCCATTATCGCTCCAAGCTATGCCAGTATCGCTAACCACAACTGTGATTAATGGCGCTGGCAACTTGGCCTTCTTGTATACTGTCAGCCAATAAATACTGTTTTGAAGCAAATTTTCCAGTATTTGCAACAACCGACTTGCACTGAAACGAATAACCAAACCACTCTTTGTTTCATCTATGAACTCTATGTTTACTCTCTTTTTTTGGACCCATTCCGAACGATTGCTGAGGTAATCACCAACGAATTTTTCCAAAACAATCTTTTCCTTTATGGACCGCGATCCGGGGAGCATGGGGTCAAGAGCGCTTACCATTTTTGTTAGTTCGCGCAACGTGCTCACCAGCAAAAGAATATTCTTATTAATAGCCGAGTTTCCAATACTCTTGTTTACAGCCTTGATGCCATCAATACCCTGTTTAAGCTGCCGCGAATACTGGTGTAACTCATGGGATATCGAACGAGCAGTCAACCCAACTGCAGCTGCCTCCAATAACCGAAGATTAACTTCTTCAGCCCCCTCCACATGCCTATCAATATATTCAATCTGTGCATTCTTCTTTTCCTGGTCTTTGGCAACATTCTGAAGACTTGTTATAACGCCTCCAATAGATTCATAGGCCTTCTTATCATCCAAACTACCCAAGTGCTCAAGACTTTGAATAGCTTCTTTCAAGATAACGCCCTGCTTGCTAAACGATTCCTTAGTTGCCTTGATCGCATCTGCCGGAGAAGAGGACTCGCTTTGTTCTGATGAAAGGTCTTTCAGGAAACCTCTATACTCTCTCCTCAATATTTCTCGCAAAGCGATCTCTTTGTCTTTAGCTTTCCTGGCCAAATACAAAAAACCACGAAATTCGTCGTTATCAACGAAGGCCTCACGGTCAGACTTCTCCACTAGACCGGGATTTGACTTATTTGATATCGCAAAGTATCCAATTGTGTTTCCAGGCCTTAACCCATAGTAAGAACTGCCCCCTGTTTGCTCCTGTGAAAGCCCCAGCCAATCCTCGTCAAAGCGCACCAAGAACCCATCCCGAAAGATCTGAATCCCCGTAGACTTAATCAAGTCTGAGGTTACACCTGACGCGCTTAATGCTTCTCTGCTTCTTCTAGAAAGATTGAAATCATAAATTTGTGCGGAAAACGGTCCGGGGTCTTTCGCATAACCATAGCCTTTTGATTGAGGTATCGAATCGCCAATTTCATCCTCATAATCCAACGTGAAAAGGCCTGGCGATTTATCAACTTTTAGATTGAATTGCTTAACCTTTTTATTAGACAAAAGTCTTTCAATAAACTTATCTCTATTCCTGGCATTCCTGAAGACTCGATTAAACTCCGCACTAGCTGTTCCATCCCCTGTTCCAAAGAAGAGATTCTCAGATATTCGTCCTTTATGCTGTATTTTCCCGTCAACCCATATCCAGTGATATGCGCAGGATGCAAGGTTCAATGCCTGATCGGATAAATGACTAATTTCGTAGCAGTTCCCGCCGTAATGGATATTTATAAAAAAACCCTTCTTCTCTAAAAATGGCGACACCAACTTAGACAGATCACGAACTAGATCTTTTGAGACAAACGAATCCTGCTCCCACTCTTTCAATTCTTTCAAGCCAATTATCGTTATTTCTGAACCTTTTTCGTCTTTATCATTCTTTTTGGTTGCAGGCTCTATATAAACAGGAACTTCTGTTAAGTCTTTATCTTCAGTAAAATCACCCCAGGAAAACCACAATGATCGCCTTTCGGATTCCCCTTTTTGTGATGTCGTGAGCCGAATAATCTTACCAAGTTTCATTGTGGCTAATCGGCCTAAGCCTTTATCGCCAACTGGAGTTCTTCCACTTTTGGTCGCAGCCTTTTCTTTGCCTTTCTCTGGCCTTTTGGCCGAAGAACTTATCCTCAGCCAGGAATTTTGTACCGCATCATTATTCATTCCATCGCCATCATCCTTGATAACAATCTTTCCAACTTTTTCCGCTAATAATTTTTCTTTACTCTTCCCCAAACGATCAGGAAAAAGACTAAAATAAATATCAGGATTTTCTATTGGATCGACGACCCACTCAGGCTCAATGAAAATATCGCAATCAGTAGTGTCAGCATCATAGCAATTCTTGACTAATTCAAGAATTGACTGCTCTTTGTCAGTGACCAGCTCTTCCCCGAGCTGGACTACAACGTGGGCAGATATCGATAAATGCGGCTTGTCTTGGTCCGTATCGTTACTCATTGACACTCGCTTTTTGCGCAATGACTATTGTCTCCCGACTCATGGTGTCAGCTATACTGTTTCGGAAGGCCATTTTTTTATGCTTAATTTCCCTGTTGATTGTAGCTACCGAGGAAATCCCATTAGCCTCTAGCATTTCTGCAAGTATTTCATTCATAGGAATAGGTATATTGTTAATGCGGCGATTTCCAACTGTCCAAGAGTGATATCCACCGTCCGCTGTGATCGCACATAAGTTGATAATGGCTTTTTCTAAATCAAAAAAGAATGTAGAAAATCTTTTTAAACCATTCGATTTTTTTTCAAGTTTATCCAAAACAACTTTAGCTGAATGATAGTTATCGGCCAGATATTCTGACTTTTCTATTGCTTGACGAAGAGATCCGCCCAAACTTTTACTGTCAATTGCTGCGGTACTTCCTATAACTGAGCTATCCAAATTCTCGTCAATATCCGATAGATCAATCCAATGCAATGGCAAATATGAAAACTGTCCGTACGGAATGGTTGTTTGGTTATCTCCATAAGGAGGGGAAGTCATTATGAGATCAAATTTTTTATCTAAACTATTTAAGACATCACAAACGTCACCAATATGAGTATTCACCGTTGCGTTGTAGCGGCCTTTATAAATCACATCTAACGCTTTATGTGATACATACTCCTCTTCCATAGAAGTCAGCACAGACTTGCATTGTTTATGGAACTCATCCTTAGCACAACGATATTGCTCTAATTTCTCAGATTCTCGCTTGTGCAACTTGTAAGTAGAAAGCCGAGAATTAGAAACTTGCCTTACAGTTCTTCCAAGGGCCAGCCAAAACACCCTGCGCGCCCATAGCGCACTCTCTTCACGGATTGACTGTGCTATCTGCTCAAGCTCGATAGCGGTTTTTGGATGAAACCACTTTCCAACACCTGGGAAGTCGCGAAATTTTCGTTTTCTACTTTTATCAATCTTGTAAGTCAGACTTGAATACTTATCGTTTAGTGAATTTACAAAATAGTTTCCAGACTTTACACGGCACGCCAAAATGGCAAGGGGGTTAATATCAATTCCGGTAAAATCTATACCGCGACTTATGGATTCGGTTAAGATAGTGCCTGATCCCACAAATGGATCAAGAATTCGATCTACAGTAATTTCATTCTTGATAAGGTCAATTAAGTGCCCTTGTAATGTAGGGACCATCATTGCAGGATAGGAAATCAAAGAGTGTGCCCCACTCCGCTGAAAGCTACCTTCAAAGCTCCAGTAGTTTTCACCTTTTTCTTGGCATATATCAACAAGACTACTGACAATACTGTTATCAACCAAAGATTCTTTTAATATTTCCATATTGTCATTACATCTTGTAGAAAAGATTACGGATCTTCATTAGTCGCGCCGCTAAAACGCGCATTTCTCAAAGTCTGTATCATATCGAACTCAAGCTTTCTGCTTTGTCTATCACTGCTACTGCTATAGCTCAGATAGGATCAGGAAACCTTCGGACGCCTTAATACTGCATTTAATTCTTGTCGCACCTGTTCAAGAAGCTTATCTACTTCAGCAACATCTCCATCTGCGTATGCAAGCGCTAGAATTGTCAAAGGGTGGACCTCCAATACTCGGCATATTTCATTAACCTTGATCAAAGTCGGATTCTTCAGCCCCCGCTCCAAAGAGCTTAAGTAAGTACGGCTAGACACATTGGAAAATGCTTCTTGGCTTAGGCCACGCGCACTCCTAACCGTCTTTAGAGCGTGGCCTAATGAGTTCCCCGATTTACCATTTTTGCTTTCGAGTGACGCCATGCTGGAATCCATCCGCACCCTATAGGGCTACAATCTATAGTTGTCATTTAACCATATATTTCCTTGAATTTGTACATCTTATACTTTGATCGCCTCCCTATGCGTAGCACTTCGTGGACACTTTCTTTAACGCTGGTCTGTTGCTAGTTCTGGGGTCCGTACAAGCGGTGAGCGTTTATCTTTCCCCCTACCCCGCCGAAACCCCCGATCCCTCGCCATGAACGCCTCCAGCATATGCGGGATCAACGTCGCCGCATCCACCGGCTCGCCGTAGGCCTGGCCATGCAACTCGGCATAGCGCTCCAAGTCCGCCTTCAGGGTCGCCGGGCAGGCAAAGGTCAGCTTGACGGTTTCGGTCTTGGGCAATGGCCCCAGCCGCAGTTTGTTGGTGGTCATGGTGCGATCCCCCGTTGGTAGATCAGTGGTTGGTAGGGCCGCAACATCAGGTCGCGGTTAACGATGAGGCGTACCGGCAAGCCGGGGCGGCTGGTCAGGGTGGGCTGGATGTTGAGGTTGCGACGGGTGACTTCCTGGCCTACCTGGTTAATCGTGTCCTGGGCGCTGTCCCGGCCGGCGATGACGACGCGATCGCCGTCCTGGCGGTTTTCGGGCGCGGCCAGTTCGGCGCCCACGCCGAGCAGCGTGGTCAGGGCGGCGCCTGTGAAAATGCGATCCCAGTGCCAGTCCACGCCATCCTCTAGGCCCGAGTATCCGGCCGGGTCGGCGCCAGCGAGGTTATCGAGCTGGAAGGACGAGGTATCGGGCAGGATCACCCGGTGCCAGACCACCTGTACCCGGGTCTGCCCGTAGCTCACCTGGCTGTTGTAGCGTCCCAGTACGCGAGAGCCCTGGGGAATCAGTACATGGCGGCCGGTGGCGGTGTCGTAGACCGGCTCGGTGACGGTGGCGATGACATCGCCTGGCAGATCCGAGTTGATACCGGTCACCAGGGCTGCGGGAATCACCGTACCGGCCATGACCTGAAACGGTGATTCCGGTGTTTGCAGATCCCCGGAATTACGGGTTTCCGCAAAAGCGGGATTATTCAGAAACGCCTCCTTCTGATCCTGGCGATTCTGGAGGGCGACAGCATCGGTTTCCCCTGGCGATGGGTTCCGCAACATTGCCAGGGAGTCGAGCGCACCCAGCCCCTGTGCCATCGCGGTGTTCCCTCCCCCAGCCGTCATCGGTGTTGCCGCCACTGAGCGCCGCCGAATCGACCCAAAGAATACCGATGAAGCCGCCGCTTCCTGTGCTTCCTTGAGACGTGCCAGCCGGTCGGCTTCGGCTGCGTCCTGCCCAGCATCGGAATAACCCATGGCCTGCCGCTCCGCCTTCAGGATCGGCTCACCCAAGTCACCCGGCAACGGCTTGCCCAGGCGCGGCACCTCGGGTGGCAGTTGCGAGTAATCCGCCGGCAAATGAGCAAGGCCCTCGGTGCGGGATACACGCTCGACGTTGTACAACTCGTCGGCGCCATTCGAGCCGCTGCGATCAGGCGCGCGCAGCGACCAGAACAAGGCACCCAGTACAGCGATGCCAACACCACCGGCAAGGACTGCCAGCATTCGCCGGCTCAATCGCGTAACCGGTCGCGGCTGCGCTCGCAGGGCCACCTGTTCAGGCGCCACCTTAGGGGATGGATCTGGCTGCTGGTCCGGCGCCTTGTCGTTGTCCATGCTCACTGCCTCCTTACCCCGTCGGTCCGCTCGATGCGCACCACCTCGCCATGTTCGTCGCCCAGACGTAACTCGGCTGCGGCGAAAAGCCGGTCCACGATGTAGTACGGCGAGCGGAAGCGGTAGTTCACCAGTTGACCATCGCCTTGCGGGCCGATCACAAACAACGGCGGCAGTTCGCCCTGGGCGATCCCGGACGGGAATTGGATATAGACCTTGCCGCCATCGTCGAAAGCACGGAGTGGTCGCCATGCCGGCTGGTCACCACTCAGGGCATAGCGAAATCGCAAGCGCTCCAAGGACAGGCCCCGATCTATCGGCGCGGCCACTTCAGCCGTCTGGGTTCGACGATGTAAAGCCAGCAGGCGATCCCTCGGGTAATCCCAGGAGACCGAAGCCATCCAGGTTGCCTCGGTCGAGATCAACTCCACCAGATAGGTACGGCGGTTGGTGGTAATCACCAGATTGGTCCGGATGTCCACGCGGATGGGCTTGACCAGCACATTGACCCGTTGATCACCTCCGGCACCACTCGATGTATCCCCCACGATCCAGCGCACGGTATCGCCGGCCGCAACGGTGACCAGCTCCTCGCCGGGCTGCAGGGCGATAACCGTCACCCGCTCCGGACTGGCATAGATCTGGTACAGTGCGCCCTCGGCAAAGGGCCAGACCTGCACGGCATTGACATAACCTTCCCGCGTCGGTGCCACCCTCGCTTCTTCAGTGGCCTGGCCTACCTGTGCCTGCGGATCTGCACTCCCGGCTTCGTCCGCACCCTCCGCTTCCACAGGCAGCGGCATCAGTTGTCCCGGCAAAGGTAGCGGCTTCGGCACCTCGACAATTTCCATCGGCCTTTCGGGCTCCGGCAGCAATGTTGCTGCCACTGGCTCGTCCAGCGTGATCCGCGGCGGCTTTTGCGGCGTGGCACAGCCGGCCAGCGCCAATGACACCACCAGTACCAGCCCCCCGGCATTGTTGTTCAATCGCTTGTTCATGGCATGTCTCCTTCAGTGGCCTCCAATTCCCGGCTCCACGACAGGCCGTTGACGTAGATGCCCAATGGGTTTCGGCGCAGCCGCTGCTCGGTGCGCGGGGTCTGCAACACGATGGACACCACCGCCGTCCAGCGTTCGATACCGGCCGCCGCGCCGTTCACAAAACGATGCTCGCTCCAGCGCACCTGGAAGGAACTGTCGCTGGCGCGCACCACGCTGTTAATCTGCACCGTTACCGATTCCTGCCCGATCCGGGCAAAGGGATCTTTGGTGCGGGCATAGTCATTGAGCACCGCCGCGCCGCGGTCGGTGGTGTAGTCGTAGGCGTCCAGCCAGTTCTGGCGTACCACCACCGGATCGATGGAGAGCGAACGCACCAGGGTAATGAAGCGGGCCAGGTGATGGGCGGTCTGCGCGTCGTCGGGCCGGTAAGGTGTGGCCGCCTCGCCCACGGCGCGTACCTGCCCACCGGTGTCCACCTCGACCACATAGGGCGTGACAATGGACTGGGCCGAGCGCCACACCAGCCCACCCGCCATCAACAGGGCCAGCGCCAGGCAGCCGAAAGCCATCAATCGCCAGTTTTTCGCCTGCACCCGGGTCGAGCCGATGCGCTCATCCCAAGCCTGTGCGGCCGCCTGGTAAGGCGTGGCTGGTTCCGAGGATTCGGCATAGCGCGCATGGGGTCGCTTGAATCGCATGAGAGATTCTCCTTATGAATCCTGATCGTTCAGGCTGGGGCCTGAACCCGCGCCACCACCGTCGCCACCGCGCAAGCTATGAGCGACCGTTGTCGCGGATTGGGAAAGCCGCTGGCGGCGTTGCAACTGTTTCGCCCAGGCAGGTTGTCCACCCGACTTTGTCGCGTGTCTGGAAACCGAGGCCACCGACCCCATGGCCGAACTCGCCCCGCCCACCGCGGCCTTCATAGTGCTTGCACCACCTGTTGCCATCCGCGCTGCGCCGGGGGCCATTCGCGCACCCGCCACCACAGCGCCACCCACACCGGTGGCGGCGGCACCCAGGGCCACGGCGGTGCCGGCGGCGCCGAGGGTGGCACCGGCCATGGCGCCCGCACCCAGTTGCGGTGATCCGGACACCAGCCCGGTGGCAATGCCCGGCCCGAAGATCCCCAGTGCCAGCAGCGCCAGGGAAGCCAGCATGATCACCAGCGCAAAGTCGACAGAGGGTTCGGCCGGGGCCACCTGGAACTCGGCAAACAGCCCCGTGCCGATACCAACAATCACGGCCAACACCAGTACCTTGACGCCGGAGGAGACCACGTTGCCCAATACTTTTTCCGCGAGGAATGCGGTCTTGTTCCACAACGCAAAAGGCACCAACACAAACCCGGCCAGGGTGGTCAGCTTGAATTCGATCAGGGTGATAAAAAGCTGTATCGCCAGCACAAAGAAAGTCAGGATCACCACCAACCAGGCCAGGAACAGCACCACGATGGGCGCGATATTGACGAACACCTCGGGGAAGCCCGCCATCTCGCTGATCTGCTCCAGGATCGGCGCGCCCGCGTCGATACCCACCTTCGCCAGGCGACCCGGTTGCAGGAATTCAGCGGTGGTCATGCCGGTGCCCGAGGCCATCAACCCGAGCCCTGCGAAGGAGCGGAACACAATGGCCGCCAGCGCATTGAAATTGCCGATAATGTAGGCGAAGGTGCCAACGTAGAGCACCTTGCGAATCAGCCGGGCCAGTACGTCGTCCCCCTGCCCGGTAGCATGGTTTAAAGCCCAGAAAACCCCCGCGATGGTCATGTCGATCACCACCAGGGTGGCGGTCAGGAAGGCAACTTCGCCACCCAGCAGACCAAAGCCCGAGTCGATGTAGGTCGAGAAGACATTGAGGAAGCGGTCGATAACCGCGACATCATCCATGATCTGGCTCCTCAGTCCGCTGGGGTATCAGCATCATCAGGGCCTCAGTTACCGAAGAAGTGCACCGGGTGCGGCGTATAAGTTGTGCCCTCACCCAGGAAGCGCCGGGTCACTTCCCGGCCCCGCTCGGTGGCCGCTGCCTGCCGGGCCAGCTCCAGTGCCGCCGCCCGATCCTGCGTCAGTTGCAGTTGCTGCGCCTGGATCGATTGCTTGGCCTGCAGGGCCAGCAACTGGTTGGTCGCCTGCATGGCCTGTAGCGCACCGTTGGCCGATTGACTCCGCCCCACCAGGTCCGACAACACACTTTCGTCCTCAGACAGATTCCGTGCCACCTGCCCCTGCATCCGCATGGCGGTATGCAATCCGTCGAGGGCATGGTCCTCGCGCTCGCGTGCCTGCTGGGCCATTTGTCCACCGGTTACCGTCGAGTACTCGTGCGGGTAGAGCCGCGCCAGTTCACGATCAATGTGCTCGATGCGATAGGTCATGCCCTCGGCCTGGGCAATCAGTCGCTCAGTAGTCGCCAGCGCCGAGCGCAGTCGATTGAGGGTGTTGTAGTCCAGCCGCTCCAGGTTCCGCGCCTGGTTTATCAGCATTTGCGCTTCGTTCTGCAACTGCTGGATCTGGTTGTTGATCTGTTCCAGCGCGCGTATCGCGGTCAGCGCGTTCTGGACCAGATTGGTCGGATCGACAACCACCCATTGCGCCCTTGCCGCTGGCAAGCTGCCAAACAGTGCTGCGGCAATCACTGCAATTACCAGGTGCTTTTTCATGGCTTATCCTCCTGTATCGGATGAGATGGAACGGGCGTGGTCAGCAGCAAGTCAGCGGCCCAATCAAGACGACGATGCCGCAGCCAGTCGGCAGCAAAATCAGGCACTGAAGTTGATGCAAGCAACGCATCTATTTCGCGCTGGTCCTCGGGCGTCGAGGCACCGGCAAAGGCCAGGGCCACCCGCCCCAGGTCCAGGTCGAACAGGCGATTACCGAGGCGTGACTGGTAGTAGTAATCGCGCTTGGGCTCGGCGGTGGCGACAATCTCGATCTGTCGCGCGTTGAGCCCAAAGCCTTCATAGACAGTGCGAATCTGCGGCTCGGTAGCCTGGGGATTGGGCAGGAAGATACGGCTCGCGCAGCTCTCGATAATCGCCGGCGCGATGCTCGAAGCCTGGATATCCGCCAGTGACTGCGTGGCAAAAATCACGCTGACGTTCTTCTTGCGCAGGGTTTTCAGCCACTGGCGAATGCGCGCTGCGAACACCGGGTCATCCAGGAAGAGCCAGGCCTCATCCAGGACCAGCAAGGTCGGCGCCCCGTCGAAACGCTTCTCGAAACGGGCGAACAACACACCCAGTACGGCCAACACCGCGGCGCGGCTGGCCATCAATTCCTCCATCTCGAAGCACTGCACATCGGCGCTACCCAGCCTGTCATATTCGGCATCCAGTAGATTGCCGTGGGCACCACCCAGCAAATAGGGCGCCAGGGCTTGGCGCAACGCATTGTCCTGCAGCAAGACGGAAAAGCCCGTCAGGGTTCGCTGCTCCACCGGCGCCCCGGCCAAGCTCTCCAGCGCGGACCAGATCGCCGCTTTTTCATCGGGGCCGAGGGTCAATCCTTCCTGCGTTATACGCGCTTCGAGCCAATCCGCCGCCCAGGCACGTGTCTCCGCCCGGTCAATGCCGGCCAAGGGCTGAAAGGCAATCTCGTCCTCCGAGCCCAGATCGTAGTGCTCGCCGCCCAGGCCCAAGACGGTTGCTCGCAGTGAACGCCCCATATCAAAAGCAAAAACCTGCGAGCCGGGATAGCGCCGGAACTGCAATACCAGCGTGGCCAGCAGCACCGACTTACCCATGCCAGTCGGCCCCACCACCAGGGTGTGGCCAACATCGCCGATATGGGTCACCAGCCGAAACGGCGTGGCACCATCGGTGCGGGTGACAATCAAGGGTGGACCGTCCAGATGCGCGTTCTTTTCCGGTCCTGCCCAAACCGCCGACACCGGCAGCAGGTGCGCGAGATTCAGGGTCGAGACAATGGGTTGGCGCACATTGGCGTAGGCGTTGCCCGGGATCGACGACAACCAGGCTTCCACCGCATTCAGGGCTTCGGCAATGGTGACAAAACCCCGGCCCTGGATAACCCGCTCCACCTGTCGCAGCTTTTCATCGGCGATGGCCGGGTCATCGTCCAGCACTGTCACGGTGGCAGTCACATAACCGAAGGCCACCTGGTCGCTGCCCAATGCTTGCAGGGCCGCGTCTGCATCCCCCGCCTTGTTGGCCGCGTCGCTATCCACCAGTGGACTTTCCTGTTGGAACAGGGTTTCGCGCAGCAGGGCCGCCACGTTCTTGCGTTTGGCAAACCACTGCCGGCGCAGGCGGCCCAGCTCCCGTTCCGCTTCCGCCTTGTCCAGGCACAGGAAGCGCGTGCTCCAGCGGTAACCAAACCCCAGTCGGTTCAATTCATCGAGGATTCCCGGCCAGGTGGACGTGGGGAAACCGCGCACCGAGGCCACTCGCAAGTGAACCTCCCCCAGCATCGGCGCCAGTCCACCGGTCAACGGGCAATCGGCCAGCAAGGCATCCAGGTGAAACGGCACCTCCGGCACCGCGACTCGATGACGACGGGTGGAAACGGTGCCGTGCAAATAGCCCAGCGTGTCGCTGTCGTCCAGCCAGGCAAGTTCTGGCATCACCCCGTCGAGCAGGTCGAATACACGGTCGCTCTCCGCGACAAAGGCCGTCAGTCGCTCACGCCAGTCCACACCCTGCCGGGTGGAATTCTCGTACAGCAGACTGGCCGCCCGGGCGCGGGATTCCTCCGGCGGCAGGTACACCAACGTCAGGTGATAGATACTCTCGAAGTGACTGTGGTTTTCCTCAGAGGCGGCGCGGCGCTCTTCGTCCACCAACCAGGACAGCGGCTCGGGGAATTCCGATTGCGGATAACCCGCCGCGGGCACCCGCTCGGCATCCACAAACAACGCCCAACCCGATCCCAATCGCCGCAGCGCGTTATTGAGCCGTGCCGAGGTGGCGATCAACTCGCCCTGGGTGGCACTGTCCAGATCCGGCCCGCGAAAGCGCGCCGTGCGCTGGAACGCACCGTCCTTGTTGAGCACCACGCCGGGCGCCACCAAACCGGCCCAGGGCAACCAGTCAGCCAACAAGGCGGGACGCTTGCGGTATTCGGTGAGGTTCAGCATCGTGATCCCTCACACATCCAGCAGGATTTTGTGCTTGAGGTGACGCAGGAACACCGCCATGAACTGCGGGTCCGCCTGGGCGCCCCACACCGCCAGCGAATGCCCCAGCAGCCACAACACCAAACCGGGCAACCACAATTGCAACCCCAGCCCCACGGCTGCCGCCAGGGTGCCGTTGGCAATGGCCACGGTGCGCGGCGCGCCGCCCAGCAGGATCGGCTCGGTCAGCGCCCGGTGCAGCGGCACCTCGAAACCTTCGGCAAACACCGAGATACCGCTCATGCCACCACCGCCCCGCCGGAGAAGCTGAAGAAGGACAGGAAGAAAGAGGATGCCGCAAAGGCGATGGACAGGCCGAATACAATCTGCACCAGACGCCGAAAACCGCCGGAGGTATCACCAAAGGCCAACGCCAAACCGGTGGCGACAATCGCGATCACCGCCACGATACGCGCCACCGGCCCTTGGATGGAGTCGAGGATGGACTGCAGCGGCCCTTCCCAGGGCATACTGGAGCCGGCGGCCTGGGCCGTTGTTGCCAGGCACAGCAATAACGCGACAAACAACAGCTTGTTCAAGCCGGAGCGTAAAAGCGGATTTGCAGAAATCCGCAGCTGATAAACAGCGGTCATGATGGTTCTCCCGATGAGGTTGAGGGTGAAGGGTTGGGGGATGAAAGGGATTCGTCGAGGTGATAGCCGTCGCCGTCAATGCCGATCACCCGGGCCACCGTGCGCACTTTGCGGGTACGGCCACGCCCGGCGATAAACACCACCACGTTCACTGCTTCGGCGATCAGGGCACGCGGCGGTGTGATGGCGACTTCCAGTATTAGTTGCTCAAGCCGCAGCAAGGCGCCGTGGGCGGAACCGGCATGCACGGTGGCAATACCGCCGGGATGGCCGGTGCCCCAAACCTTGACAAGGTCCAGCGCCTCGCCGCCACGAACCTCGCCAACAATCACCCGATCCGGCCGCAGGCGCATGGTGGCCCGCACCAGCTCGGTCATGGATACCACGCCAGGCCGGGTGCGAAGCGGTACGTGGTCCTTGGCCACGCACTGCAGTTCCACCGTGTCCTCCAGTACCAGCACCCGGTCGTCCGTGGCCGCAATCTCCGCCAGCAGGGCATTCGCCAGGGTAGTCTTGCCCGTGCTCGTACCGCCGGCTACCAGTATGTTCTGGCGCTCGCGCACAGCGGAGCGCAGGAAAGCCACCTGGTCCTCCGACAGCACGCCGTCGCGCACATAGTCATCCAGCGGAATCACACCCACCGCCCGCTTGCGCAGCGCAAACGCGGGTGCGGGGGAAGCCGGTGGCAGCACACCCTCGAAACGCTCGCCGGTTTCCGGCAGCTCGGCACTCAACAACGGCCGGCCGCGATGCACTTCCACATTCACATGAGCCGCCACCAGGCGGATGATGCGCTCGCCATCGGCGGCGGAAAGTGTCTCGCCAGTCGGCGCGCGTCCGGAGGACAAGCAATCGACCCACAAGCTGCCATCAGGGTTCAGCATCACCTCCACCACGTCCGGGTCCGCAAGGGCGGCGGCAATCAAGGGCCCCATGGCCGTGCGCAGCATGCGGATGCGCCGATCCAATGACTGTGCGGAGGATGGCGATGGATGGACGACCTTCATGGCTCGGCCTCCCCGCCTTGTGGCGGCGTTTCCTGCCGCGACTGCTGTTCACGGGCCTGCACCTGGGCGGCAATGTCATCCAGACGCTGGGGGTCGGGTTCCAACTCTTCGTAGACCTCCCGCACCAGGCTTCGTCCGCGTAGGATGTGACGACCCAACTGCTCAACAAATTGCTCGAAGCGCGCCTTGCCCTGGGCCCTGGCCGCCTCCTGATGTGACTCCGGCAGTGGCGTGCTGACCGTCAGGTAATAGCGCACGAACAAGGCCAGCGTTTCGATGAGGATATTCTGATCACGCTCCAGCTTCTCGAACTGGCGGGACAGGCGATCCAGCCGCTTGGCCATGGCCGCCTCTCGCTTGTCGGCGGCATCAGGCGACAGCCAGGAGGCCAGCGCCGCCGCCACGATGGACGACTTGGAAACACCTTTCATCGCGGACAACTCGTCCAGGCGCTTGGCGTGGTCACGCTGTATAAACAGGTTAAGGCGTTGGCGGGAATGCAGTCGGCTCATAGGGCAATTCCATCGTCGGGGTCGAGGGCGGCCAGTCGCGCCGCCCGTTGCAGGCGTGGATCAAACTTCGCAGGCAAGGGCTGGATATCGTCCTCGTCATCCAGCAGCGCCAGGTCATTGGTGGGCGGCTTGGCGTCCGGTTCCCAGCCCACCGCTTCCGACAGTTCCGGCTGCCGGCGCGGGCCGCCGTCATCACTGCCTCCGGTCACATCCGCCGTAGCAGAAGGCGTGGCCGGTACCGCAGGCACCGCGAGTTTGCTCCAGTCATTGGGGCGAACCCCGGGTGCATCCGTGTATCGTCCCTCGGCCAAAACAGGGGGCGGCAGTACACGGCGCTTGAAATTGGCATCCAGGTAATAGCGCAGCTTCTTCGCCCTGATCGGTGGCTGGCCAGAGACCATCACCACCGCCTCATCCGATGGCAACTGCATCACCTCCCCCGGTGTCAGCAGCGGTCGCGCCGTCTCCTGGCGCGAGACCATCAGGTGCCCCAACCAGGGCGCCAGGCGGTGACCAGCGTAGTTGCGCTGCGCCCGCAGCTCGGTGGCGGTACCCAGGGTGTCGGAGATCCGCTTGGCGGTGCGCTCGTCGTTGGTGGCAAAGGTCACCCGCACATGGCAGTTATCGAGAATGGCGTGATTAACGCCATAGGCCTTGTCGATCTGGTTCAGGCTCTGGGCAATCAAAAAACTGCGAATGCCGTAGCCGGCCATAAAGGCCAGCGCCGATTCAAAAAAGTCGAGCCGCCCCAGCGCGGGAAACTCATCCAGCATCAACAGCAATTTGTGCCGGCGCTCGATGCCATCGCTACCGTCCAGAGATTCGGTCAGCCGCCGCCCAATCTGGTTGAGGATGAGACGGATCAGCGGTTTGGTGCGGTTGATGTCCGAAGGCGGCACCACGAGGTAAAGGGAAACAGGGTGCTCGGCGGCAATCAGGTCGGCAATGCGCCAGTCGCAGCGGGAAGTCACGGCCGCCACCGTCGGGTCACGGTACAGCCCCAAAAAACTCATGGCGGTGGAGAGCACCCCGGAGCGCTCGTTGTCCGCCTTGTTCAGCACTTCACGCGCCGCCGACGCCACCACCGGGTGCGGCCCATCATCCAGATGCCTGGTGGTCATCATCCGATGCAACGTGACCTCGAAGGGACAGGCCGGGTCGGAAAGGAAGTTGGCGACACCCCGCAGGGATTTGTCTTCCCCCGCGTAAAGCACATGCAGGATCGCGCCCACCAGCAAGGCGTGGGAGGTCTTCTCCCAATGATTGCGACGCTCCAACGCGCCTTCGGGGTCCACCAGAATATCGGCGATGTTCTGCACATCGCGCACCTCGTGAGCGCCACGTCGCACTTCCAGCAAGGGGTTGTAGGCGGCCGACTTCGGATCGGTGGGATTAAACAACAGGCAGTGGGAGAAACGCGACCGCCAGCCGGCGGTCAGTTGCCAATTCTCGCCCTTGATGTCATGGATCACCGCCGAGGCCGGCCAGCTCAGCAAGGTGGGCACCACCAGCCCCACGCCCTTGCCCGAGCGGGTCGGCGCGAAGGTCAGCACATGTTCCGGCCCTTCGTGGCGCAGGTATTTTTCGTCGTGCTGGCCCAGGAACACACCGGCATCGCCGGTCAGGCCGGCGCGCTCCACCTCCGCGGGCTCCGCCCAGCGCGCCGAACCATAGGTGGTCACCAAACGCGATTGCCGCGAGCGCCAGATCGACATGCCAATGGCGACCACCACGGCCATCAGGCCGCTGGCCCCGGCAATCGCGCCACCGGTCAGGAACACCTGGGGGGCATAGGCGTCGAAGAAGAACCACCAGTCGAACAGGCGCCAGGGGTGGTAGACCGGCTTATCGAGCAGCTCGAACCAAGGCGCACCCAGGCGGGGCTGGTAGCCCAGGGCATGCGCCACCCACTGGGTGGCACCCCACACCCCGGCGATCACAATGCCGAACACCGCCAGCACCTGACCATAGAGCACACCTGTCGCCCGCATTCCTGCCTCCGAATCAGTCCCGTTTTTGCGCGCACGAGGGCGCGCCCACAGGTGTCAGATTCGGTGCCGGATCAGTGCCGGTCAAAGACTGTTATCGGCAGAATAAAGAAGGAAAACGCAAGATTGCCAATAGCGGCGGACATCAGGAAAACACCGGCAAATACAGCGTATTTCGGCGAAGGCAGTTTACCGCTATGGATTTTCAATCCACCGGCATCAAAATGCCGGTGGATCTTCCGGTGGTGTATAGGGCACCTCGCCATCACCGAGGAAAGCCTTGTTGTTGGCCTCCCCCACGATGTTGCACAACTCGTCGCCCACCTCGGCACGATTGAGCCGACACTGGTCTCGCAGTGTTTTATGACGCTCGGGGTTGGCCAGCAGGAACTCCACCGTTTCCGTGGGTGGTATCTCAGCGGCTGGTCCCGCAGTCGAGGCGGGCCTATCCCCGCAGGCACTCAAAAACACAGCAACCAGCAGAGTGTAACAACGCTTCATCAGATGTCGTCCTTCGTCTCAGATGTGGCTGCATCGCCCTCGTCGTTTATCGGTACTACCCTTTCGATAAACCGGCGAAGTGTGGCGGAAGGCTCGGTATCCCGCCGGAGCAGCCAAGTGGTAAGCAGCCGGGTTCGTCCCGCCAGCGGGCGAGCAACCACACCTTCACAACGCGAGGCCACCAGATGCGACTCGCCCACCAGGGCGAGTGCATAACCCGCCGCCACCAGCGTCAACATCAGGTCTTGGGAGGAAACCTGCTCAACCACCAAGGGTTCCCGATCCGCGCTGCGCAGGATACGACGGATCTGATGGCAGTGGCCTTGACAGGATTGCGGATCGTAGCCAACCAGCGGATAGCGTAATAATTCATCCACTGGAATTCTTTGGTAGGTCAGAAGCGGATGCCGTGCTGGCAAAGCGACAACCAACGGATCACTCCAGGCATGCACCGCCACAATGCCATCCCCGACCTCAGCGGACTGAGCAAAACCCACGTCATAGAGGTCGTCATGTAGTCCCTTGAGTTGCTGCCCCAGAGGCACTTCGAACAGGCGGATATCGACTTCCGGCTCCTCCTCACGACATTGGGCCAATATTGCGGTGAGACGAGGTGGCGTGATATTATCGGAGAGCACCACGCGCAGTTGATCATGGAAGCCTGCGGCGGCAGCTTGCACACTGCCCCGCGCCTTATCGAGTGCAGTAAAAACATGAGGTACGTGTTTTAAAAACAGTTGCCCGGCGCGGGTCAACCTCGTACTCCGAGTAGTGCGGTTGAATAGACGAACCCCCAGTTCCTACTCCAGTTCCTTTATGGCCCGTGACAAAGGTGACTGCTCGATATGCAGGCGTTCCGCCGCACGAGCGAAATGCAATTCTTCAGCAACAGTCAGAAAGCACCGTAAGTGACGTAGCTCCATACAATTTATTCCAATCTCCGCCCAATCCCATTGTCAGTCTATCCGTGGAAACCAAGCTTACTCTCCAAGCCACCAATCAATCGGAAAGGAAAACTATAACCAAACCAATTTAATGGCCTTTTATGCACACGGACTAGTTATAAATTCACCCCAAAACCACTATTGCCTAATTAATCCAATTCATAATCTGGCTATGTATTACAAATCCAACGCCTATTAATAGAAAGCCGGTGACATATGGCACCCAGAACCCCCATCCGAATCGATCTGCCAAAAAAAATGGCAAAAAGAACAAATAGGACACAGGCACGCCGACCATCACACTTTTGGCCAAGGTGATGGACGCCTCAGCGCTCCGATGCTCTAGATAAGAAAACAGCAGTGCCAGGATAGAAACCATGGGAAGGGCGATAATAAAGCCTGCCAGTTCAGGTTTCTTTCCAGATAACCAAGAGGTAAACGCAATAATGAGTGCGGCGGCAAAGACCTTAATTATCGCCTCCATATCTACTCCTTATTCACACCGGAAAATTTGCCCGTATCGTTAACGTCGTACAGTTCACCCGCAGCGGAGATCAGCATGTACGTGGTGTCACTCTCCTGCGGGTTATATGCTTTGACGACAAAATAGCCGCGACCGCGTTCAACGATTTCGATATTGCTTGCATCAAGCTTTGCCCAGGTCGGTTTCAGTTTGCCGATAGCCAGGCCATGCTCCACCGACGACAGCTGCCCGAGAGCTCGCTGGGCAATCTCTACAATCTGATCTTCACTCACTTGTTTGTGACCCCCGCCGTGGGCCATCCCCAGGGAAGAGGCTGACATCAAAAATAGAATCAGTACGGTTTTGTATAGCTTCATTGAATTTCTCCTGTTGACGTATCATTTAGTGACTGTGATAAGAGGTACCATCATGACTGTGTTGGCTCTTATCAGAGGGTGTATTGGTAGACGGGGTAACTGGTTGCTTCATCCCCCCTGTGTCCAGCAAATTTTTGAAAGCCGCCGGACGATTGGGGTAATCCAGCGCCGCCATATCCTCATGCACATGGGAGTGATCGTCCTTGTTGAGGGGGAAATCATCCGGGTATTTGCTGTGCATATAGCCGTGCAGTTGGAAAGCCAGTAAGAACAGCCCGGTCGCCATCAGGCTAACATTAGACGCTGCGGAAAACCGGGTGAAACTCTTGCGTTTGCGCCAGGCAGATAGGACTACCAACATGACGGACAGTGCGGCAATCTGGCCAAGTTCAACACCAACGTTAAAAGACAGAATTTTTCCAACCAGTCCTTCATCGCCCAACGGCAATTGCTGCAAGCGAGTCGACAAACCAAAGCCATGAATTAGACCGAAACCAAACACCATCCAGATCAGACTGGGCGGCTTGCTTTTCAGATAGCGCTTGAAACCATCCAGGTTATCAAAGGCTTTGTAGCAAACAGTCAGAGCAATAATGGCATCAATTAGAAAGTAATTGATCGTAATGCCCATCAAGGTCGCAAACACCAGTGTGATGGAGTGACCGATGGTGAAGGCGGTAATGAACTTAACGATCTCGGTGAACTTGGTCAGGAAGAACATCACACCAAACAGGAACAGCAGATGGTCATAGCCCGTGATCATATGGATGGCTCCGAGCTCGACAAACTCGAAGTAACCGGCGTTCAGCACTCTGGCTTGATCTTCCGCCGACATACCGTGCCCGAAGGCCAGCGTACTGGCCAGGGCGGTAATAGCCACTAATAACAACTTAAACATAGGACGTTTAATCCTCCAATTATTGAGAAATAGGGGTTTCAGATTGAGAAACGGTTTTTGCGGGGCGTTGCAACATACGGTACAACGCCGGTAGTACAAACAGGGTCAGCAGGGTTGACGAAATGACGCCTCCGATCACCACAGTAGCCAGTGGTCTCTGTACTTCAGACCCGATGCCGGTGTTCAGCGCCATCGGCACAAAGCCGAGCGAGGCAACCAGCGCGGTGGTAATAACCGGGCGCAGCCGGGTTAAAGCGCCTCTGACGATTGCCTCGTCGATGCCCATGCCGTCCTTAATCAACTCACGGATAAAGGACACCATCACCAGCCCGTTGAGAATGGCGATACCCGACAGCGCGATAAAGCCAACCGCCGCCGAGATAGAGAACGGAATATCCCTCAAGGCCAGCGCCAATACACCACCGGTCAGCGCCAGCGGAATACCGGTGAAGATCACCATGGCATCCTTGAAAGAGCGCAGCGCCAGCAGCAACAGGCCGACGATCATCACCAGCGTGACGGGCACCACCACCATCAGGCGGTTGGAGGCTGATTGCAGGCTCTGGTAGGTGCCGCCGTACTCCACCCAGTAACCGGCCGGGATATCCACACGACTCTTCACGGCTGCCTGCACATCCTCCACAAAAGAACCCAGATCACGGCCCCGGACATTGGCGGTGACCACCACACGGCGCTTGCCGTTTTCGCGGTTGACCTGGTTGAGGCCGTCCACGTAGTCAAAGTCGACCAGTTCATTCAGGGGCACATAGCGTTCGCCGCTAACTTGTATCGGTAGCGAGCCGAGGCTGTCGAGGTCACTGCGACGTTGCTCGGGCAATCTGACGGTAATGTCAAAACTGCGATCACCTTCGTAGAACAGGCTCGACACCTGGCCGCCGATAGCAACTGCCAGCTGATCCTGCAAAGAGCGCAGAGTGACTTTGTAGTGCGCCATCTCATCACTGCGCGGCACTATCGTCAGAAATGGCAGACCCTTGGTCTGCTCCACCTGGATATCCACGATGCCTTCGACAGCACCAATGGCCTCTTCGATTGCGCCGCCCACTTCCGCCAGCTTGTCGAGGTCATCGCCAAATACCTTGATCGCCAGCTCTGCACGGACACCTGACAGCAGCTCGTTAAAACGCATCTGGATCGGTTGCAGGAACTCGTAACGGTTACCGGGTATATCGCTGACCAGCGTATCAAGCTCCTTGACGATATCCGCCTTCGGCTTGCCGGAGTCGGGCCATTCGGAGCGGGGCTTGAGGATGATAAAATTATCCGCCACGCTGGGTGGCACGGCATCGGTAGCCACATCAGCGGTACCCATCTTGGCGAATACCCGCTCGACTTCCGGCAACTCCTTGATCCGCTCTTCCAGCACACGCTGAAACTCGATTGACTGCGACAGCGAGGTGCCGGGAATCCGCAGCGCGTGCATGGCAATATCGCCCTCGTCAAGATTGGGCACAAACTCACTGCCCAGGCGGGTCGCACCCCAGCCCGAGATAAGCACCAACACTGCTGCAAGGGAAACCACAAGCCAGCGGGCCTTGATGGCTTTCACCAACAAACTTTCATACCCGTTTTGAAGAGCGTGGAAGGTTTTGTTTTCCTTCTCCTCCACCGGTTCCTTGAACAGGAAGGCGATGGCCGCTGGCACAAAGGTAATTGACAGCAGCATGGCTGCACTCAGTGCAATCACTACGGTCAGCGCCATCGGATGGAACATCTTGCCTTCTACGCCGGTCAGCGAGAAGATAGGCAGGTACACAGCGGTGATAATAAACACACCGAACAGCGCTGGTCTGATCACTTCCTTAGTGGCGCTATAAACAACTTCGAGCCGCTCAGCCAAAGACATAGATCGGCCGCTTCTAGCCTCTATACCCAGACGCCGCAGACAGTTTTCAACAATGATAATAGCGCCATCGACCAGTAGACCAAAGTCCAACGCCCCTAAGCTCATCAGGTTAGCACTGACCTTTGTCTGCACCATACCAGTGATAGTCATCAACATGGCGATGGGAATAACCGCCGCAGTCAGCAGTGCCGCGCGCACGTTGCCCAGCAGGAAGAACAGGATCACAATAACCAGCAGCGCACCTTCCAGCAGGTTGGTCTGCACGGTTTTCAGGGTCTTGTCCACCAGCTTGGTGCGGTCGTAAACCGCTGTCGCCACAATGCCTTCCGGCAGACTGGCATTAACGGCCTGCAGTTTTTCCGCCACGCCTTTGGCAACGGTGCGACTGTTTTCACCCACCAGCATAAAGACGGTGCTCATCACCACCTCGCGACCGTTCTGGGTGGCGGCACCCGAGCGCAGCTCCTTGCCTTCCTGAACATCGGCCAGGTCTTTCACCCGTACCGGCACCGTATCAAATGTACGCACCAGGATATTGCCGATCGCCTCCAAACTACCGGCCTGCCCCGGTACCCGCAGCAACAGCTGAGCGCCTTTTTTCTCGACAAAACCGACACCGCGATTTTCATTGTTCTCGGCAATCGCCGCGATTAATTCCTGTTGGGTAACCTGATAAAACAGCAGTTTTTCCGGCTTGATGGCTACCTGAATTTCACGCTTAAAGCCACCAATCGGGTTGACCTCGACCACGCCGGGCACCCGCAACAACTGCGGACGGATAATCCAGTCGTGGGCTGTTCGCAAATCAGTAGGCGTGATCAATGAACCGTCTTCGTTAGTAGCACCGGGCTCGGCATCGACGGTGAACATGAAGATTTCACCCAGCCCCGTGGCAATCGGTCCCAGCTCCGGGTCCAGTGAGTCAGGCAGTTTGGCCCTTGCGGTCGACAATCGTTCATTGACCAGCTGACGGGCAAAATAAATATCGGTATCGTCACTAAAGATGATCGTTACCTGGGACAGGCCGTAGCGAGACACCGAGCGCGTGTATTCAAGATTCGGCAATCCTGCCATGGCGGTTTCAATCGGGAAGGTGACCCGTTGCTCGACCTCTAACGGGGTATAGCCGGAGGCCTCGGTGTTGATTACAACCTGGACATTGGTGATATCCGGCACCGCATCAATCGGCAGGCGGGTAAAATTCCAGGCCCCCAATGCGCACAGAAAAAGCACCACGACCATTATCAGCGTGCGGCCACTCAACGATGACCGCAGTATCATGTCTAACATAAGAACCTCTTAGTGATCGTGGGACGCGCCGGACTTGTCGATGTCGGCCTTGATGACGTAGCTGTTGCTGGTCACGTACTCAGTACCGGGCTCAAGCCCGCCCAGCACTTCGGCCCATTCGCCGGCTTGTGCACCGATTTCCAGCATACGAACTTCATAGGTTTCACCCACTTTGGCGTAGACCACCTGGAAATCGCGGAAGGCCTGGATGCCGTCACGTTTGACCGACAGCGGAACATCGTAGCGGGCAACCGTAATACGGCCGTGAACAAAAGCGCCTGGGCTGAATACACCCGCAGCGTTATCAATCGCTATCCGTACCGGAAAGCCCTGCCCCTCGATGATTTCTGCCCCGATGTAGCTAATGACACCTTCAGCCGGCTGTTCAACGCCGTCGACTTCCAGCACCACCGGGCTACCCATCCGTACTTTCGAGCGGTCCTGTGGAAATACATAAATTTCGGCAACTAGTTCTCGATTGTTGATCAGGCGCAGCAAGGTCTGTCCGTCAGTTTGCTCTCCGGCGCTGACATAACGGCCGGATACCACGCCGTCAATCGGTGCTTTAATGGTGTAGGCATTCAAGCCCTGGTTGCTCTCGATAGTGACCAGTGAATCGCCTTTCTCTACCTGGTTCCCAAGGTTGACATGAACCTTCTTAACGACACCGGCAAAGCGCGCCACAATGTCGCGAGTGCTTTCAACCGGATTGATCAACTCACCATAAGCGGTGACGGTCTGGTGAATGGTGCCCGGACCGGCTTTCACCGTTTCGATACCATTAGCCGCAGCGATGTCATCCTTGATATCCACCCGTCCCTCAAAATTGTCATAGGCCCATCGATAGGTTTTGCCCTGGTATTCGGCATTCAGTGCCACTGCAAAGGAATGGGGCTCGTAGATCGCCATGTCACCGCGCTGGTAGTCTTCCTGGCGGTAAAAGCCGATCTTGTCCTGCACGTCACCCAGGCGGTCGAGCACGACTCGAACCTTGACCTCATCGGGACTGAGGGGCTGGCCGTTCAGGGTGGCCCAGACCCGGAATTCCGGCGGCACGCCATCTTCAAAAATGGCCAGCTCAATGGCAAAGCCGTCCTGTCTCAGCATGCGGCCATTGTTCGGCCCCTTTTCCACTTCTTCATAAGCCGCCGCCTCTTGGTTTTCGACAGCATAGGCTGGCGCTGACAGCACAGTGCCTGTCACAATCAGAGATAGGGCCATGGCAAAACCGGGTTGAATTAATCGTTTCATTAAAATTTCTCCTCAGACTCAGATGGCCACACCGGCCAGGCGCTCGATTTCGACACGGTTCAGATGGGCCTTGAATTGCAGGTCCAATAGGGTGGCCTGGGCCACGAGCAGTTCCCGCTGTGCCGAGTTCCACTCTTCAAAGCTGTACTTGCCCAACTTGTAGGCCTTTTCCGCTTCCTTCAGCGCGCGCTCGATGCGCGGAATAATGTCCTGTTTTAGTGCCGCCTCAGAATCCTGATAGCGCTCGAACGAGCGCACATAGTTGGACAGTTGAGCCTCCATGCGGACGCGCATCGCCTCGGCGTTAGCCCTGGAGGCAGCCTGTTCGGCCGACAAGGCCATCACCTTGCCTTTGTTCCTGTCACGACTGCCCAACGGCACACTGAAACCTGCCACCACACCGTAGTCGTTAGTGGCTTCATAGCGGCGCACCCCGGCGTTGAAACGCCACAGTGCCTTAGCCTCAGCCCTGGCGACATCGATCTTCGACTGGGCCAGTCGCTCCTCACTCAAAAACAACTGGATATTGGGGTTCTGTGCCAGGCGCTCACGGATGGCAAACAAGTTCACGGGCTGCTCCGGCACATCCAAACTGCCCTTAACTGCGGCAAAGTCCGGCTGGAACTCGCCCCACTGGGCAGCCAGGTTCTGGATGGCGGAGTCGATTTCATAGCCGACATCATTGAGCACCAGTTTTTTCTCTGCCAAGTTAGCTTGTGCGCGATACAAATCTGCATGCGGCGCCGCACCAGCCTTCACCCGCTTGGCTACTTCGCTTTGCACACGTTCAAGCTGGGTAATAGCGTCAAGTTCCAGCTGTTTCTTTTTCTGGAAGAACAACGCGGCCAGATAGTAGCGGGCTGTTTCCGCCGCGATATCCAGGCGTTTGATTTCCTGTTGCGCGATAAAGGTATTTTTTTGGCTGCGAGCAGCGAGGGTCCGCTTATCCAACAACTCGCCCTCCAGCAGCCAGCTCAAGCTCAGGGTGGACTGAGCATTGTCGATGCCATTGAAATCACCAGAACCAAAGGCATCTTCGACCAAGAAGCTTAATTCCGGCCGCTCCCCGACACCCGCCTGCTGGATATAACCATCAGCGCTTTTAAGCAGCTCGCGATAACCGGGTAACTCCGGGTGTTGCAGCAGCGTTTTCGTGAGCGCGTCCTGCATGCTAATGGACGCCATGCGCTCGGTTTGCGCCTGCGCAGATACTGGGAGCCAAACTATCAACGCGCAGAGCATCGCACTGATTGATATCCTGCCCCCCATGCAAAACCGATCTGCAGTCGGTTTTATAAACGAAAAAAATGGTACTTGACGCACCGGCAATGCCACTTTATAAAACCGACCAATGATCGGTTTTATAAATGACAGAACAGTTGGCTTCTTCATAAGGTACTCCTAGTGAGTAAACAGAGTCTCGATGACGTGATGAACAGTATCCACGCTGAGCAAACACAATAAGGCGATGGCACTGAGCAGCGCCATCATCAACACTAAAGGTATGCTGCGGGCCGGTTGAGGCAGTATCAGGTACGTCACCCGCGCCTTGGCCTCACTATCACCAAAGGCGCACGTCAGAGAAGCTGTATCCCCCCTTGCTCCGTAGGCCCGCATCAGTTTGGTCACTTTCAATAGTGTCATGGCCACATCGGCCCGATCCGTCCCTCCGGAAACCGCACATTCATCGGCACACTGCTCCATACACAATGACATCGCCTGGCGCATCGGCTGGGCAACACGCAAGAGAAAGAATGAAGATAGAAAGCTGAAGATAAGTTTTTTCAGGGAATCACGGCGATTAACGTGGGCTTGCTCATGATGCTGCACAATCTGGAGTTCGTGCTTCTCCAACTGATCAATCAAGCCGGTACTAATAAACACTTCCGGCACCAGGAAACCAGCCGAAAATGCCTGTGGCACTTGGCTCTCCAATAATTGTTCGTCATTCAGCGCCAGCTTCAGCAAGCCATAAGCCCTAAGGTGAGAGGCTGCACTGCGATAGGTTTTGACCGCAATGGCAACAAACATCAGTAACAGCAACAGGGAGGGATAAGCATGCCAGCTATAGAAATTAAACGCGTTGACATGATGCCAGTGCACTAACTGCCCGACCCAAGGCACATCAACCGAGAGTGACAAAAGGAAGAAGACGGATACCCCCAAAGCAAGTAGCCAAGGGGTAGACACCGCCACCCATAGCAACCGGCGCCGACCGCTTGCATCGATAGATTGCCAGGGAGTACGAAATAAGCCGGCAGCACTAACCGCTGCCACGCCAAAAAAGAAAGCGAGCGTCGCCGCAGCAAAAAAATTAAGAAACAGAGCCAGGCCACCAATGATCACGCTAGCTACTCCGAGCGGGCATTATTGCGTTGTTGTTCAATCAGAGCTTCCAGCTCTGACAGTTCATCATCGGAGAGGCTGGATGACATGGAGGTAAAGGCCGCGTGTAGGGCATTCTCGGTGGGCTTGAAGAAATCCTTAGTCACATCCGCAACCAGCTCGCCGATAAAAGCGTCTTTGCTCATGGCTTGGCGGTACACATAGGCATAGCCATGCTTTTCCCGCTTTAGCAGACCTTTTTTAAACAGACGATCCAAAGTACTCTGAATGGTATTCAGTGAGCCACCACGCCGAACCTCAAAGAAAGCATGCACTTGCTTTGCATCCGCTTCTTCATGGCTCCAGAAATACTGCAAAGCCGCTTTTTCGAGTTCCCCTAGATTCACAGAACAACCTTTACATTGACACTTGGATATGCGGACGATTATTGCCCACATAAAACCGATCGTCAATAGGTTTTTATAGAACTTATAATATTACTCGTCCAGCTTAAGGCTTAGATTAGAGCTCAAACGGCCACATCACTGGGTCGGAGTCTGTCAACATAGTTGGCACATAAAGTGGTTCTGGCTCTTTAAAACCCTGCTGCCTGCGGCACCGGGTCCTTCTCGGGATTCAGGTGCACTACCTCTGGCAGGCTGAGTTTCCGGATGTCACCCGACCAGCGCTCTGGGTGACGTTGCTTCGCCGCCTCGAAGACCTCCCGGCGCTGCGCCAGGATGCCTTTGGCCTCGCCGTTATGACGCTGACTCGGCGTGACGTAGCGAAGGGCGCTGTGCCGGTGCTCGTGGTTGTACCACTCGGTGAATCGCTGGACCCACTCCTGGGCCTCGGTCAGGGTCGCGAAACCGTCGATGGGGAAGCCCGGCCGGTACTTCAGCGTCTTGAAAGCCGACTCGGCGAAGGCGTTATCATTGCTGACCCTTGGTCGGCTGTACGACGGGGTGATGCCCAGGTCGTAGAGCTTCTCCAGGAAGGTCGCCGCCTTCATCGGGCTGCCGTTATCTGAATGCAGAATCAGCGGCTTGTGACGCTCAGTGAGGTGCTCTCGCCAGCAGGCCTTCTGGATCAGCTCGGCGGCCAGCTCACCAGTCTCCGTCTCGTAGACCTCGTGCCCAACGATCTTGCGGCTGAAGACGTCCATGATCAGGTACAGGTACCACCAGGTACCGCGTGCTGGGCCCGGCAACCAGCTGATATCCCAGCACCACAGCCGGTTCGGCGCCGTGGCCTGGTGTGTCGTCGGAGAGCGCTTGCGCTGTGGGGCCTGCTGTCGGCCCCGGTGGTGTTGCTGGTCGTATTCATGAAGGACTCGGTACATTGTCGACTCCGAGGCCAGGTAGCGGCCCTTGTCCGCCTGATCGGCCACGATGAAGGCCGGCGGGCGACTCCGATACTCCGGGGCGTTGCACAGCGCCACGATCGCCTCTCGCTCCTCGGGCGACAGCTTGTTGGCTGGCTCCGGGCGATCGGCATCGGGACGGCGATCCGCCGTCACCTCGCCTCCGGCGACCCAGCGATAGTAGGTCCGCACATTGATGCCCATCACCTGACAGGCCTTGGCCAGCCGAGCACCGTCACGCTGGGCGTCTTGCACCAGGGTCACGATGCGCTGGCGATCCGGGAGGCTGGTCAGTCGTCCTCGTCGTTGGTCGTGCCCCAGATCGCCTCGGCTTTTTTTGATAGGGCCAGCAGCGCCGCCGTCTCGGCCAAAGCCTTGTCCTTGCGGTGCAGCTCGCGCTCCAGCTTACGGAGCCGCTTCTGCTCCGCCTTGCGCGCCTGGCGGAGCTGCTTGGCCTGGGCCGCTGCATCATCGTTGGCGTTCATGCAGGCATCCCGCCAGGCCTCTACCTGCTCGGGGTAGAGCCCACGCTCGCAGCAATAGGCGCTGAGTTCGGCCTCGTTCATCGGGGCCGTCTCCAGGACGATCTGGAACTTCTCCTGGCTGGTCCACTGGTCGGGCTGGGTCGAACGTGATGGCAAAACCTGTCCTCGTGCTCTGGCCTGTTTCCGCCAATTGTAGAGGGTTGTCGCGGTGATGCCTTCCTGCTCGGCCAATTCCGGGATGGTCATGCTCATGGGCGGTGCCATCTTCTTGAGGATGGCTTCCTTACGTTCTGCGGGGTAACGCACGTTGATCACCTCTCAATCCGTTTGGGTGACAACTACGTTGACGCATAGGGGGGTCGCGGAGACCCATCCCTTGAAGATTGAAACGACAGCAGTAGCGGAGAAGAGATGTTCACGTAGAACTACTTAGCCTGTGTAAGCAATTCTTCGCTGCTTCATTGACCATTGTTGAGAGGCAGGGCCAGTGAAACCTTTAAACCAGAACATTAAGTCGTTTCTCAATTTGTTCAAAATGGGAAACTCAACCAATCTACGGTACATTAAATAACTACGACAACCATAATGAAGCAGAGACATTAGCCAATACTGGCTCCGCGAGATCGACCCAATTCCCATCTGACACCATTGCCCCGCACCACGGCAGACAGGGAATGGCCCAGCCGTTGCTCGATGACCGGCTTCCACGGCACCAGGCTGAACCCCATGCCATCATCCAGCATGGCAAAGCGGCCGCTGGTGAGCACCAGGCTACGGCGGTAGATGCCGCTGACTTGATCGCCATCGGCGGGCTGTCGAAATTCCAGACCGGTTCCCGCCGTGATGCCTTCCGCCACTTTCGCCAGCTCCTTATTGCGTAGTGTTGCCAGCAGATTGCGGGCAAGTATGACGCGCCGACCTCGTTTCTCCGCCAGTCCCTCCTCCACCAAAAAATCGGCTCGCTGTTGCAGGGCCTTGCTAACCTCGGCACCAAAACCCTGACCGCCACCGATACCCTCGCCGCCTATCAGTTGCCGGTCCAACCACGTGGCGCCGACTGCCCGGGTTTGTTGTTCAATGGACAGGTGGGATTTCAGGGTCACGGTAATGCTACCAGTACGCTGCCGGTCATACTGGCGACCCTGCTCGGGCAGGTCAGCGGGTACCCGCCAGACATCCTCGCCCAGGCGCTCCACAATGCCAGCCCGGCGCAGGGCTTCCAGCCGACGACGATGGGTGGTCACAACATCCTCGGGTTCACGACCGTTCATAGTCTCACCTTGCTGAATCCGTCTGGCATCCAGACGGTACAGCCCCTCCTCGGCCAGTGCGGCAATATCGCGATCCACGGCGCGGGCTTTGCCCATACCCGTGGCTTCCACCACGGCACCTGTTGGGTATTCCGCCAGTTCCGCCCCGGCAGGCAACGCCAGGTAGTGGGCCTTGCCGTCGAGGCCATCGAGTACCAGGTAGCCACGGTCGTTCAGCTCATCAGCCAGCCCCTTGGCGGCAACGCGGCCGATGATGGGGCTGGCGCCTTCGCCCGGCTCGAAAACAGCCAGCTCCCGCTGCTGGCCACTCATGGCGCGCTGCATTGTGCGGATGATGTCGCCCCGCTCGCCCATGGCGCGCAAGGTCTGCTCCGCGCCGGGTTGAAGTTCCCAGGTGCCGGGCTGCTGTTCAGAGGCCAGCCCCAGGCGCTGCAGATGTTGCAAGCGGCCGATCAGCAATAGGCGCTGACGTTGCAGGCGTGGTTCAGAAAATTTGTTGATAGCAATCAAGCCTTTTTCAGCCTCGTGTTGCAGCGTGCGATCAAGACTGGTCCAGCGCTCCTGTTCCACCTCCCGTTGCAGGCTGCGCCGGATCTCCAGTTCGGTGCGCGGGCCCAGCCAATCGGTGGCGAGTTCGCAGGCGCGATGACGCATGCCATCGGCGATGTAATCGCGGGAGATAATCAAATCCCGCCCCTGGTCATCCCGGCCCCGCAATACGATATGGGTATGGGGGTTGTCGGTGTTCCAGTGATCCACCGCTACCCAATCTAGTGAGGTACCCAGATCCTGCTCCATGCCTTGCATCAGGTCACGGGTATAGCGGTGCAGGTCTTCCAGCTCCGCCGCATCCTCGGGGGAAACAATAAACCGAAACTGATGACGATCCTTGCGGCCACGCTGTTCGAACTCGGCCAGGTCGGCATCATCACTCAAAGCGCTGTAAGCCCTGCCCGGTTCACCATCCCGGCCCACGCCTTCGCGTTCAATATAACGGAGGTGAGTGATGGTGGAGCGCTTCCCGGCTTTGGAGAGGTTCACCAACCGGGTCTTGATGGTGACACGCCTGGCATTGGGCGCCAGGGACTGCCCGGCGAAGCGAGCCGCCACATGGCCACGACCCAGCCGCGCACCGGGACGATTACCACCCTTGCGCGATTTTGCCCCGGCCTTGTTGGCCTGCCTGATAACCGAGTTGATAAATGGCTGGCCGCGATTTTTCGGGGCACTGGGCCGGGGGCGGAAGCGCTCGCCCTCGTCGCTGCGGCGCCGGCTCATGAGGAACCTCCAGCGAGGTCCAGCAATTTGGAGCGCAAGTGACACGCCGCTAGCCCCGTGCGGACTCGGCATTGCCGCCTTTCACAGCACGCTACCGGCCCCCGGTGCGTGCCGCACCCACCCCACGTGCAGACCGGATTTTCGCGCACCTTGGTGCCGCAACCTTTTATCTTGCCCTGCATCTTTCCCCGGCCCAAAGGCCCGGGTCGGCGATGCCCCGGCGACCGGCAGGCTGGCCATGTCAGGTCGCCGGCGAGCGGCAACGTCACACAAGGTGACGAGCGCTCGGGGCAAGCCGTCTGCACGGAGGACTGCCGCATTCCGCGCGGTGAGAACGCACTGATGCAGCCGCGGCATGGACACAGGCAAAGCCTGGCGAACGACATCGTTCGCTGTAGATTCTTGGTACTCATGGCATTGATTCCAGGGTGAGCCGATGAGCAGTGCCCAGCAAGGCTTTGCGTCTGACCGGCCCAAAGTAACGGCTATCGAAGGACGCCGGGGTGGTGTTGCTGAGCAGGAACAGTTCGTCGTCGACCAGTGGGCGACACTGTTGCCAAACCGGCAGCGGTCGCCCCTGTGCATCGGCGGGCAGAATGGCGGCCACCTGCACGCCATCGATACGCACGTTGCCCCCGGAAATACACACGTGCTCCGGTGCCACCGCACCGACCCGTTTCAGCAGCGGCACCTGCAAAGGCAGGTAGCCGTGTTGATCGGCCAGTATTGCAACACTGGCTGGCAACCGGGTCAGGACAATACTGTCTACCGCGATGGCATCGGGCTGTGTAGCGGATATGTCATCCAGCGGCGTCACGCGATACCAACCCATCGGGACACTGTCTGAGGCGTTGTAGATCACGCGCGCCGTTGGCGGCGTGAATGCCACCCAGGCCAAGGCAAACAGACTGCCGGCCATCAGCAACAGGACCATAAAGCAGGCCCATAGGTGTAAGCGGATATGCCACCTCATTGTAATGCCCTCCCCACCAGCCAGGCCGCATGGCGCTCGGCGTCATAGGTGGGCAATGGCTGACGCGCGGCGAGACGGTTGTGCAACAGCCGCCAGTACGCCGGGGAGACATCGGCCGGGTCAATACGCTGTGCCTCGATGGCATCGATGCGGGCCAGCGTGGCCCTTACCTGCCGTTCGCCTTCGGCGTTCAGCAGGATGTGCGCACCGGGGCGCACACCCCGCACCCGTTGCATGGACTCTTCCGGTCGGCCACTTTGCAGCACCATCAATTGCCAGCGGGTGGTGCCGTAGTCGTTCGTTTCCCATCGGATGCGGCAAAACACCCGCGCCGGGGGAAACACCGCGCAACGTCGCCAACGGTCGACCTGGTAATCCCGAAGCGGGCAACCGAAGCGCAGGTAGAGGTTGATACGTTGCTCGATGTAGAGCAGCGAGATTCGGGTCAAGGGTGCGCCTTCGTCCGGCGCCGTGCAGGCCGGGGGCCGCATCAGCGGCAGGCTGTTGGGCGTAACCGGTTCGGATGTCATGCGCCTGTCTCCGGAATCTCAGCTTCCGAAACCTGGGGCTTCAAAACGTCGGGCTCAGGGAATTCGCGCTCCAACAAGGCACGCAGTAGTTCCGTCACCGTGGCGTTGCTGTTGAAGGCCGAGACCTTGATACGGGCACGCATGGCCGGGGTTACGTCCAGCGTTAACCGGGCGGTGTAGAGTTCGCCCTTTTGCACGGCGCCGGCATCGCCCTGGCGAATCCAGGCTTCGGCCTCGGGGTTGCTCGGTGGCCGGGCGCCAATCGCGACGCGTTTGCTCCGCTCGCGGTTCATGGGGCACCCCGCAGCAACTCGTCGGTCAGCTTACGGATTTCATGGGCGGCCGCACCGTCTGGCGCGCTCTCCCGCGCCAGACGCCCGGCGGCCACGCTGTCGGCGAAGACGATGCGCTGGCACACCTCGGATGCCAGCGCGGGGAATGCCTGGTCGTCCAGCGTTCCGCGGGCCTCCCGGCCGATAACGGTGCGCACCACGCGCCGATTAATGACAAAGGCAGCGGCCAGATTCGGCCGGAACACCTGCGCCTCGCGGACTAGGGCAATCATCTCACCACTGGCCCACAGGTCATAGGGGCTGGGCTGCACCGGGATCAGCACCTGTTGTGCCGCCATCAGCGCGGAGCGGGCGATGGCGGCAATGCGTGGCGGGCCGTCGATGACAATGTGATCGCAACGTCGGGCAAGTTCGGGGGCCTCCTGATGCAGGGTTTCCCGTGCCAGGCCCAGGGCGCTGAACAGGCGCGGCAGGCCCTGCTGGCTGCGCCGCTGTATCCAGTCCAGGGCCGAGCCCTGGGGGTCGGCATCCAGCAGGATGACTTGTTGACCGCGCAGGGCAAGTTCACCGGCAATGTGGGTGGCCAGGGTGGTCTTGCCCACGCCGCCCTTCTGGTTGAGCAGGGCAATGATCATGGCACTGCCCTCCCCGGATTCTTGTGCACTACTGGGCAATCAGTTCGACTTATCCACTGCCCCAAGGGGTTATGTATTGTTAAATCAATATATTGATTGTTAGGTATTACGTTAGGGGAAACTGCAAGCCGCACGTCCGTAGAGATAGCAACGAATGCGTACGCCTGAAAGCACGAGCGGGTTACGCCCGATAGCACGAGTTTCGGTACGCTCGATAGCACGAGCCCATTCACAGCTTGTCCCGCAATTATCAACGTGCCATGCGCGGCACGGGCCGGAATACCAGGGTTTCCGGCGCACCGGGGCGGCGCTCGATGGACAACACATAGCCCGGCAGCGACTGCCGCGCCACCAGGGCGCGCAGGTCGCAGGCGAAATCGCTGGGCCGGGCCAGGCTGCCCGATTTGCGGTGCAGGTAGGCAAAATCGAATCGCCACCCCTCGCGCTGGCGCCCGCCGTGCTTGCGCACCAGGCGGTAGAGCCAACGCTCGATACCGCCTGTGAGCTTGAAGTACGCCGGGTCGATGGTGAGCACCAGGGCCTCGTCCAGCACACCGGCGAAGAACCAGTCCGCCAGGATCAGTTCGATACCGAGCGGCCTGCCCTTGGCGTCCGCACACTCCTTCCACTCGTTGATCCAGGAAAACCGGTGCAGGCGCCGCCCCGTGGTCTCGCGGATGGAGGTTGCCACCGTGGTGGATTGCAGGCGATCCAGCGCCGCCTTGAGGCGCTGGTAATCGCGCCGGGAAGTGCCGCGCCCGATAAAGCGCAGGATCTCGTGGGGCGTGGCGCGCATCCGCCGCGACGGCCGGATGCCGGCGTCGCAGGCCTCGACGATTTGGCTGGCGGCCCAGATGAGGATGTCGGCATCCCAGATGGTGGCGATGCCGTGGGCGCGGGTGCCCTCCACCCGCACGGTAACCGGGCCGGAGCGAAAGTCGATGGGCGCGGTGCGCCGGGACTTGGCCAGCGAGAAGAACGGATAGGCCATCAGGTCCTGGGCGTCGCGCACCGCCATCTCCCCCGGCAGGGCGCGGAACAGGTCGAGCTGTGCCAGCCCCTTGCCCGGGTTCGCGACGTGGACCATGGGCCTGTGTGCGATCAGCGTTCATGGCGGCTGTCGCCGGCGTGACGTTCAACGTACTCGGGGTCGCAGGTGGCCTCGTAGCTGCGCTCGTCCGCCCAGACGTCCAGATCGTTGACCGCGTACATCACCCGGCGGCCGAACTTGCGAAAGCGCGGGCCACCGCCGATCACGCGCTGTTTCTCCAGCGTGCGCGGCGACAGACGCAGATACTCCGCCGCCTCGTCGTTGGTGAGGTAACGGGATGGTGGAACCGGTTGTTGCTGCGTGGCAGCGGGGGCGGCGGCAGGCCGCAGTGGCGAAGGTCTCATGACAGGTATCTCCATCGGTGTGGGTCGGCGGCCACCGGGTTATGGCCGGATGGAGACAGTCTGGGGAAATCGGAGCGGCCTGATCAGGGACGTTATGCGGCGGAGCCGGAACGTCCCCCTACACCGCGACGGGCAACAGCGTGCGGTAGCCACCCCGCATCAGGCCGCGACCGCGCCGCACCAAGCGGCGCACCCTGGCCCGCAGGGGGCTGTCGGCGTGCCATTCACGGGCGACAGTGCCGGCGCCGTAGAGGACACCCGCAATAGTGCGCAGGGACGCACCGGCCAACGTGCCATCCAGGGCCTGCAACGTGTGGAGTTCCAGCAGCTCGGTGGCCGTGGGACGGGCGCAGGCACGTGCAGTCGGCACCGAGCCGGCGATGAACTTGTCTGCCTCACGGGCGAGGTTGCGGCAATCCGGGACGCGCGCCGCGCAGACGTAGGCCATGCCGTTACACAGGCCGGGGGCGATAGCCAGGCGCAGACAACCGCCACCGCAGTGGCTGGCGCACAGCAACCGCCGGCCATCGTGCACCAGGCGCTTGCGCCCGGGCAGACACCAAAGGCCGAAGCCTTCAGCACCGGGTGGTGGGTCAAGATCGGGATGAAGCTGGATCACGCCCACGTGATCCGGGCACCACACCGGTTGCGCGTCCCGCGCATCCAGCGCCGGGTCTTCGAGCAGGCGCAGCCCCCAATGTGCCGACGCATCATCATGGCGACAGCGCGACCAGTCGCGCCGGTAGTCGGGGTGGCGGCGCAGGTACTCCCAGGCCAGCGCCGGCCCGTCGAGTTGCAGGACGTAGAGATAGGCGGCACCGGGGTGCCAGTGCTCGCCTGGCTCTGCCACGGCGCGGCTCCTCCCTGTCGGTAACGGGACACGTCGCGCTGGGTGTGGTTATTGCGTCGGGAGTGGCAGCGCTACCGGCGCACCTTTGTGGCTGGCAGGCAAGGCGATGGCTTGAAGTCCAACTCGCTCCCGGGCGTTGTGTGGCCTATCCGAATGCGACGGCCACACGAGCATTTTCCCGCGGGGCATTGGCTACCCTGCCCCACTTCGCTGCAAACATCCTGACTCTTTGCGTCTTGGCCGTGGCTTGTCATCGCGGCAATGGGAACTGTTGCGGCCTGGGTATTAAGCAAGACCGAAAAAGGCACAACCACCGGACTGCGACACGGTGAATGCCAGCCCGCGGTGGCGAGCTGGCGGAGCCGGTCAATCCAGGACCGACCCGTTGCCGCGGGCCAGCGCCGCGTACTCCGAGAGCGTGCGCTTGGGCATGAAGTACAGATCGCGCTCCACCGGCAGGCCCAGCGGCCCGCGGATTGTCGCCAGTTCGGACAGCCGCACACTGCCCAGTTCCGGCATACCCAGCCCCAGGTCGCACAAGCCGAAGGCGGTATCACCGTCGGCGGGATCGATCTCGGTCAGTAGCCAGGTGGCCTGGGCATCGGGCGTGAACAGCTTGACCACAGGCGGCGGGTCGATATCCCGCCCCTCGGCGTGGGCCTGGCCGTTGGCCAGCAGTTGTACGCGGTGTTGCTCGGTAATGAGTGTTGTCATGGTCGCTTCCTCTGATGGGTTCGCTCCACGGCGGAGCGAGGCGACACCAGGCGCGGACAAGCCCCTGGCCGTCATACCCCAACACGGTCCGGTGCGGGCCGGGGTTGACGGCAAGGGGCGAGCGCCAGACTCGCGCAGTATTTGCCGTGGAATGAACCGGGAAGGTGACCCTGACATCCACAAAACCGGAACTGCGTCGTTACGACAAGGCACGAATACGCAAACGGGGCTTTGCCCGAAAGCACGAAGCCGGATCTGTGGAATTCAGTAAAAGCGTATTGCCGGCAAAACACGAAACAACAAACGCGACTAAACGGTCTTCCACGTTGATGGCCCGGCATCGTCGAGTGGCTGCTGTCACAAAACCCCTTCCATCATAGGCCCAAATCACTTTATGAGTTATCTTTAACGTGGTTTTTATTATGCCGCGAGACGACGCTCTCATGTATGAAGAAGCGTCCAATCCAGCGCGGCCGACCCACCGGCGCGACCACATTTGAAGCCGAGCCGGCACGGGCTTTCGGCGAGGCCGTGCGCGCCCTGCGCACGGAACGGGGCGTGGCCCAGGAAACCCTGGCCCACCTGGCGGACGTGGAACGCTCCCACCTGGGGAAGGTCGAGCGCGGCGAGCACATGCCGACGCTGGCGCTGATCCTCAAGATTTCACGGGCGCTGGAATGCAGCGCCGCCGACCTGATGACGGATACCGAGCGGCGCCTGGCCGATCCCGACGCCTGACACAGGAACAGCCCCGCCACCGAGGGCGGGGCCGCATGCCGTGGCGATCAATCGCCCTTGTTCCGGGACCACAGCAGGTTGTGCTTGCCGTCCTCGCCCTCGATAAGGCGGGCGTAGATGGTGGCGGGGAAGGAAGGATCGTCGAGGGTCACCGACAGGTAGGGTCGCTCCGCCTGGCTGACTTTCTGCCAGGCCGCGCCGACCTCCAGGCCGTTGGCCGCCTGCAGACGATAGTCCGGGGCGTTCTCGCTGCCCTTGTCGTTGGGAACGAACTTGAGCTTGACGTTGAGGGCCAGGGTGCGCAGGGTGCCGGTGAAGCCGTCTTTTTCCACGGTGAAGGTACCGATGTTGGCCATGGTGTGTACTCCTTTCGGGTTGCAAGGTCGCGCCCATCGCGTCCTTGTTGTGATCCGGTCGGCGGGGGTCGGGCGGGCCACACCGAGTAGCGGCCGAAACAGCGTGGAGGACCGGGAGGCGCAAAGAATGTGCTGCGCGAGGAAGGCGCGTAGCGCCAGGGACATTGTTTACGCCGGATGGTTGTGGTCATAAAGCCCGAGGCGCAGCCGCACCTTCGCCAGGATTCACAACCAAGCAAGGACGCAACGGGCCGAGCTAATCCGATGGGAGTGCCGGCCAAACGGTACGCCGCTGGATTGACGCCGGTACTGTGATACCCGAACCTGCTTCGCAAGGCGTCCCCGGGCAGATAGGGAACGCTCGCCCGGCTGCTGGTGCCGGCACAGGCTGAGTGAGCCGAAATCCAGCCAGGCGGAGTGCCCCGACCGAGAGCCTCGCCCTTTCACCGCACCTGCCGCCACTATCGTGGACAGTTGAACGCCAGGCAACCGGTCCCGGCCAAGTACGGCCTGTCACGGCATGCGGTTGTCCCAGCATGAGCATGCAAAGCCGAGTCGAATCGAGACCACCGGATTCCCAGATTCGGAGCCCATCTGTTTTGTATCATCCAAACCGGCCGTAACATCGGCCCATCCTGAGTCGTCCGTGTCGCCACCGTCTTTCCCGAGTTCATCGCCCGCGACTACAGGTAGCGCGCAGACCGGGGTTGTCAGGGGAACAGCTTCGTTTGCGCACTTTCCCTGTAATCGTAAGAGCGAAGCGCCTTGACCGCCCCGGACGGCAAGCGAAGGTCGCAGCAAGGCGATGGACACGGGAAACGGCTGTCGCAGCAAAAAAGGGGCCGAAGCCCCTGTGCTACAACAGCCCCCGCTCGGCGAATGACGTTGTCTGGTCACCGCCGACGATGACGTGATCCAGCGTGCGCACATCCACCAGCGCAAGCGCCTCAGTGAGCCGCTGGGTTATCCGTCGATCCGCCTGGCTCGGCTCGGGGTTCCCGCTCGGATGATTGTGCGAAAAAATCACTGCCGCACAATTGACCTGCAGGGCCATCTTCACCACCTCCCGCGGGTAGACCGCCGCGCCGTCGATAGTGCCGCGAAACAGCTCCGCGTACTCGATCAGGCGGTGCTGCGAGTCCAGGAACAGGCACGCGAACACCTCGTGCTCGTAACCCGCCAGCTTGGCACAGAGGAACTCCTTGACGAGGGCCGGTGACGTGAACGAGGCACCACGCTGGATCTTCTGGTCGATCACCTGGCGCGCAGCCGTCAGGATCTGGTCGGCCGAAGCCGGAAGGTAGCGCCCCTGGTCGTCACGAACCAGCAACGAGGAATCGGAAATGAGAGAGAATTGAGTCATGATCGTGCTCCGGTAGCTCGGGCGGAATTGCCCGGAACCGGCGCCAGCACGGCGCAGCGCAAGCCGTCAGGGGTGACCAACGGCCGCAGGACGCAAGCGCGCGGAGCACGCGCAGCCCTTGACGGCGAGCACGCCGTGGTACGGTGAAGGGAAACAGCAAGACCGCCCCACCCCACCAGCCTCTATCGGACTGGCAAGCGGAGCGCGCAGGCCCTACGGGCCGGAGGCGTCAGGGATCAAAGCCGGATGGCCGCGATTCGACAAGAAGCGCGGGGCGCAGCCCGCGAGCCCGACGGCGGTACGCCGGGACGGTAGACAAGACAATCTCAACTAAGCAATGGAAGCACGTGGTTACCAAGTTGTTGGTTCACCCAACCATCCCCGCGTATACTGCTTTATTATGCGAAACTACACACTAAATAGCCTTGTACTTCCCGTGTAAGAAGTGCTCGATAAGGATTCTGACTTGACGACAATGTACCAACTGGCTGTGTTAGGCTCACCAACAGACGAACAGGTCCGTCAACTTGAAGAACTCATTGCGGAAGCTGTAAAACTATTTGGGCTTCGCCTTGGCCAAGAAGTTAGCTGGGAGGTATGTCCTACCGATTTTTCTCCCGAGCAACAAAAATCAGCGGCTGTAGTTTATTACGGTGGTATTGATGCCCCAACAGCCAATATCGATCGCTTGCTTCGAACCAACATTCCCATATTGCCGGTAGTATCCGACTCCGGAAAAGTCGAGACGGAGATACCAGAACAGCTCCGTCCATTTAATTGCCTAGCCTATAATCAAGGCGGCCCGCAACGTGTCGCTACGGCACTACTCGAATGTGCCGGCCTGTTACCCCGGCAACGCCGGGTCTTTGTCAGTTATCGGCGCACCGAAGCACGAGAAGCCGCACTACAGTTGTTCGACGCTTTCTCAGCCAGACTATTCGATGTCTTTCTTGATACACACGGTATTGCACCGGCAGAAGACTTTCAGACTATGCTTTGGCATCGCCTATGTGATTCAGATGTATTAGTCATGCTGGATACACCAGGCTACTTCGACAGCCGGTGGACCAGCGCAGAATTTGGCCGAGCTCTCGCAAAGGGTATTAGCGTCTTACGCGTGGGCTGGCCTGACGCTACGCCATCTATCCGGACGGCAACCGCTAGCCGTGCCGAACTGCTCCCCGAAGAGGTGGACGACGCCACCGGAAGACTGTCCGGTGATGCCGTAGAGCGCATCTGTCATCAACTCGAGACAGTGCGTAGCGAAAGTCAAGCCGTACGCACGGTGAACCTTGTAAGCAGCATTCGGAACAGCGTTGAAACTATTGGCGGCCAGGTGATGGGCATAGGGCCCAATAGAGCCGTCTACATACACCTTCCGGATGGCAGGAATGTAGTGGCCTATCCGACGGTTGGAGTACCCACCTCCTCCACTCTTCATGACGCAACTACGCATTCGCCAGACACTCCCGCTGCGGTGATCTATGATCATGTCGGATTACATCCAACCTGGCTCAGCCATTTAGATTGGCTGGGCGACCACATCCGCACCGCACGATGGGTTAAGGCTGCTGAAGCAGGCTGGCAGTTCGCGGATTGGGAGGCATAAGCTATGAGTGCAATCTTCTTATCTGCGAGCGTTCCTGCCATCGGCAGAGGGACGTATCACGAGACGGCAAACCCGTTCCTAATACAATGCGCTGTTCGGGAACTGGTTATCGAAGTAATTCGTCAGCATAAAATTGTCTGGGGAGGACACCCGGCAATTACTCCAATGATCTGGACAATCTGTGAAGATCTTGGCATTGACTACTCCGAATCAGTCATTCTTTATCAAAGCAACTATTTCAAAGACCGATTCCCGGAAGAAAATCAGCGTTTCAATAACGTTATTTTTACTGATTCGGTGCAGGGTGAGCAGGACGCCAGTCTTTCACTAATGCGAAACAGCATGTTGTCTCGTGACGACTTGGTGGCCTCGGTGTTCATAGGGGGCATGGAAGGAATCGAGACTGAGTATGACATGTTCATTGAACGCCACCCTGATTCAGTAGTATTACCGGTTCCTGCACCTGGCGGCGCAGCCCTTGAATTGGCCAAGAAACTCGCACTTTTCAATGATGATGAACTGCACGATATCGATTTTGCGCGACTATTCCGGTCACGCCTTAGCTCTGCGATCACATCACATCGCCCAATGACGGGTGCGACTGAATAAATACAAGACAAGGAGTATAAGTTGGCCCGTAAGGTATTCTATAGCTTCCATTATCAAAAAGATGGATGGCGAGCTTCAAAGGTCCGAAATATTGGTGTTGTCGAGGGGAATGCTCCTGCAAGCGACAACAGATGGGAAGAGGTCAAACGTGGAGGTGATGCCGCCATTCGCAGGTGGATAGATTCTCAACTACAGGGCCGGACTTGCACGATCGTTCTCGTCGGGGCAGAAACGGCGAATCGCCGCTGGGTCAAATACGAAATTGAAAAATCATGGAACGATGGAAGAGGTGTGTTTGGCATTCGCATCCATCGACTTCTCGACCATAGTCAAACAGCTTCTGCCGCAGGTCCAAACCCTTTCGATCAGTTCAAGTTAAAAAGTGGACAGACATTATCATCCATTGTGAAGCTCTATGATCCGCCCTTTTCCGATAGCGCGAAGACCTACAAGTACATTAGCGATAATCTTGCACAATGGATCGAAACCGCCATTGCCAGCCGCTGAAATCAGCGCTCCATGACATAAGATAAAATCATCAGATGCAATCTTCACTTAAAAAAGCGGTAACGATTCGGCTTGTTCCGAAATGCCATATAAATCGGAAACTTGGCGAATAAATTGCGTTTGCCCGCCGTAACTGGGATGACGAACACGAACGACCGGAGTGGAACTCAAAACGCGATCAGCCGCTGCAGCAGCATCATTACCAATAGCAACTATGCGTGATGGCTTTAGGAGTGCAACTAGAGCTTGGAGCACTTCCTCTCCCGCCCGGCGTTCACGAGCATTATGCTGTCGATTCGTAAACGGCTCGCCAGATTCATGCGGATGCAACGGAAAGACATTCCACAGGAAAACCTTGGCATCAATCTGGTCTAGCATTCGCCAGATCACAGCTGCCGTCCTTTCCGCCATTGCCGTACCAATTGTTGGCTGCTTGGCAGTAAACCCCCAGCGTTTAACATGTTTCTCAATATGAATATCGTCTGTCAAAGCAAGACCAGTACGTCTCCCTCCCCGATAGCCTAGATCACGCCCAATCCATATTGCATCAACCGGTTCTTGTGAGGCACTTTCTATTAACGCTGACAAAGCTAATGCCCTAATACGAGGAGCATCACGCTGGTCATGTACTTCACACCGGTCCGTATAGGGGTTAAAACAGTTTTCAAATTGCATAGCCGAAACTGAACTTACGAACGGATGCATAATTAATTCCTCGATTACAGTGGCTCGTAATGAATTGTTCTATTTTCACGATTACCCACAATCCAGCCACCCTGAGCGGCTTTGAGTTGACGAAATACCGTATAACCATCGAGTATGGCTCGCTCCCAGAGCTTAAGAGGACACTTGGAGACCTCATAGCCAACCACAAACTCATTCACGGTTTTCAATATCCCTAGCGAGACACGATTATGCCCTTCAAAGAAATCAAGCTCTTTGGCTTTGGAAAAAAGCCAGGCGGTTAAACCTTCTTCAACCACAATTGCTCGGCCACTGTCTTGATTTTCATCATATTCAGGTTTGCTTTTACGCTTGTGTTTGATCAACGCCCGAACCACAGGTGACCAATGGAGAATAGCCGCGTGTGCGAGATGAAAAACATCATGGAAGCGATACCCATCCAAATCAGCGATATTATCGGTCAAAGGATCGCCAATAAACACCTCGTTCCACTGGAGATAACTTCTTCCACTGGCACGCTCATTGACTCGGATTGCAAATTCTCTAGGAAGTTGTTCCTCTTTCTCGAAGTCGGAATCGAAATCAATCAAGTCTTCCGGGCTGGGCTCAAGAAAAGCTCCCCGCGCCTTACGCATATTGCTTCTAGCCACTTCGGAAAAAGCCAGCTTGGCCGCGAATAAAGCGTCTAGATAATCTTTTGCGAATGTAATAATCCTTCCACGATCGGGAGCAGGCTCTAACAATAGTGCGGCCGAACGACCAAGCCTGAATAATGTATCATCGACTGACTCTGTCGATGTCGGCACTGCAATATGGGCCAGTACCCCTTCAAGCGTGTCGCTTGCAGCGCTTTGTACTCTGAAATTCTCAGTCCCTACCGCTTCGGAAAAGACTTCTTCAAGCGGAAACCCCATCCTTCTACACAGTGCCGCAAGATACCAAAGCGTATCGCCAAATTCTTCTTCGGCTGCGAGCTTGTATCCTGGATATGCTGATTTCTCCCGAATATGCTTTTTTGCGGTCGACATGATTCCGCCAACTTCACCGTAGAGACCTTGTAGAATTGGACTAATATCCGACGGGTCAAGAACATCTGTTTCAGCTATACCGTCTGTATAATCGGCCAATAAAATAGAGCCATTTTCTTTTTTCAAATTAACCACGGAGAGATATCCATTCAAAAGGCGGCCCTTGGTAACCCACAACGCCCATGCCACGTATCCATTTCTCAAGACTCTGAATCATTTGAGGATCGTCAAAACAAGATCGACCTATACCCTGCTTACAAAGTTTACGCCCATCCTGATCTATCAAATGGTCAGGAAACATCGGACCATTGCCACCAAAATAAACAAAATCATCGCTTACTAATACTCGATTTACACCTGTATCTCGTCTCACATGATCTGGATTGACTTGACCATCGCTCTTTGAGTGGAAAGAATCAAGTTGACGCCAAGGAGAATCACAGTCATCACGAAAATATATGTTGTCTCCGCAACTCTGCTTTCGACTGCCCCTTCGGTAGGGCTTCTTCGGTTCGAAGCGAGGATCCTCAGAATATTCATCAAAAGTTATCACCTCAGTCACTCTCATAGCGTAGACCATCCGGCCGCCGCGCCTGATACTCCGATCATTGCTCCCGCTACCAACGACCCAGTCACCAATATTGGCGGCACGCCGAATAGGCGGTTTACAAGTCGCAAGCGTGCAGTAACCATAAAATGGATTGGGTGCAAAACCGCTATCGTACCGAACGACATACGAATAAATACGAGTCATGAGCAAGGATGCCTCTTCAATGATACGGATTCACAAGGATTGCCATCTGGTTTTTCCCAACCGTCCTTGCCGTTGATCGCATCGATAATGGCGTCACCATTCCATCCCACCACTGCATCAGCATACTCTTCCAGAGCCGTAGGAAGATCGCATTCGTTCTCTCCGTGTGCCCATACCCCGACAATCCGCTTTCCCTGCTTTTCTGCGTACTCAATTTCCCAGTTAACCCAATCACTGTCTTTGGTTTGGGGGGACACGTAACAGATAAACACCCCAGCCCAATTGATCGCCGGAGCTAGAATTTGGGTTTTGATGTAATTCGGATCTGAGGCGTTGTTGAATTTACCCGTATGAATCGAAGAGTCCCGGATATCGATTCCTTTAGGAGCCAATAGATCTTTTAGTTTTTGCAAGCCATGGTCATCAGCGTGCACATGGCTGATAAATACATTTTTAGAATCCGCCATTATTTCAGCTCTCCTGCTTCTTTTTACATTATGCAACATACACCCCTGCCCGGCATGCATTGTATATATGCTCTGAAAGCGCTACCAAGGGCTCCCGTTGTATCCCCTACGACGAGCTTTTTTCAGGCAATCTAAGCCCACGTTCTCTCCGGCTCGCCCCAGCGGGTTGGCTCAATTGTTCTAGATAGCCACCATATCTCCAAGGCCAAACATCGTGTTGATACGCAATATTGGAGTTATGCATGAAACCCCAATCACGCCAATCCCTGCCTAAGCCGGGAACACCTGAATACGACGATTTGCCACAGTACGTGGAAACACCTCCGCTTCCCTTCCGTCGCACCATCCGCCGACGTGAACTTCACCAGATGATCCCCTTGGCGGAAACAACCATCTACGATATGGAACGTCGCGGTGAATTTCCCCGTCGTTTCAAACTGACACCCCGCTGCGTGGTGTGGGACTTGGCCGAAGTGGAAGCCTGGATCGAGGAGCGCAAACAGCAATCCCGCTCAGGCAAATCGTCCCCCGCTCCCGGGCCGGACGTGAACCAGCGTATTACCCGCCCGGTACGTTCTCGCAACCAATGAGCTGACGGCTAGGCCGTCAGCAACTCTGTATTATTCTGCCCACTCACCGGGTGCCGAATCGCCTCCTTGGTGACATTGACCTCCAGCGCCACTCTCGCAGCCTCCAGCATTCCACTATCAATCCGGTAACCCCCGCGCGTTTTCAGCCAATCCAGCACCTCCGCCAGATGCCATATCGAGGCGCTACCTTCGTGAACCGGCACCGGAAATGTCGAGCGGTGGGCCAGCATGAGCTTGCGCATTGCCTGACGGGAAATCCCCACCACGTCAGCCACATCCGTCAGACCGACCAGGTCGGGCGAGGCTTCGATCAGACGCGCGGTGGGGACAGTGCTTTTGACATCGGCCAATGCAGTCCGAACTGCTTCCTCTGCACTGTGAGCCTTGCGGGAGAACTCCAATGCCAGGCGACCGGGCTGCCCGACACCGACAAGCGCGTCATCACAACCGGCGGCACCCAGACGCTCGACCAGCGCGTCGGGATCGCAGTCTTGCTCAGACAGCTGGTATTTCAGCGTAAAGATATATTCCACGGTTCAATCCTCCGACGCCGTATCGTCCCGGCGCTGGTGAGTGGAGCACTTGTCCACCACCCTGCGCAACGCCCGTGCGTGGCTGCCGGGATTTCTCGGCGTGCTCCACACACTGGCGATACAGAACTCACCACAGCGGCATTCATCGTCATTGTAGGGGCAGTAGATCTTGCCCCAGGCATGACTACCACCCACCTCGACTCGCCAGCCTTCCTCTTCGGCATGTTTGAGCGCCGCTTCAATCTCTTTCTTCGGATGCGATGATCGAGTCATTCCTTGTCTCCAGTATGGGCATGGCACCCAAGGTTGTCAAGCGACAACCTTGGGTTATGATAAGTGTTCTGTTGGCCATGCCCAAACGACCGCAAGCCAACAATCACCATACTCTGGACACTCATACCGATGCTTTCAATGCCGGCACCGACATGCTTTCCGGCATCAGTGACGGAATATAACTGCCCCCTTCCGCCCAGGCATCGATCATGTTCGCCCACTCCTGCAGCATGTGGCGACGCTGCTCGGCATACTCCGCTTTGTTGTACACGGCCCGCGATGAGCGGCCGTCCTCATGGGCCAGAGCCTTTTCGATCCAGTCGCGATTGAAACCGACTTCATTGAGCAAGGTTGAACCGGTACGACGCAGGTCGTGGACGGTAAAGGGTTCCAGCGGCAAGCCCTTTTCCCGAGCCTGCTCTGATACCTTCAAGGTCACTCGGTTCAGCGTGCCCATGGACATGCACTGGTCACCATCATAGCGAGCCGGAAACAGGTACTTGGATCCCCCGGCGCAGGTCTTGAGCGCCACCAAGATGTCGAGCGCCTGTCGGGACAAGTAAACATTGTGAGGGAAGCGCCGCTTCATCCGCTCCTTGGGAATACTCCATACTCCGGTCTCGAAATCCACTTCATCCCAGGTCGCCTTTAGCAACTCCGCCTTCCTCACCAGGGTCAGCAGGATCATACGCAACCCCAGGCGAATGGTCGGTGACGTCGGGATGGTGTCCATTTCGTGGACCATCAGCCGGATTTCAGCGGGTGACAAGGCGCGATCCTTGGGCGCAAAAGTGGCAATGGATGACGGCATCACTTCATCGGCCGGATTGGCCACCTTCTCGCCGTGCATGATGGCATGCGCGTACACCTGCTTGACGATATCGCGGACGTGGATCGCGGTGGCCGGTGCCCCGCGCTTTTTCACCTTCATACACAGGGCCCGGAGGTCGTCGGGTGTAATTTCCGCCAGCAGACGGTTCTGAAAGACCGGCAGGATGTCGCGGTCGATGATGTGCTTGCGCATGGATTTGGTGCTGTCAGCCATCCCGGAAGCTTCCATCCACACCTCGGTGAATTCAGCGAAATTCCTGGCACGGGACAGGCGGCGTTTTTCCCGCTGTTTCTCCTGGGCAGGAGAATGCCCGTCGGCCACCGCCTTGCGGGCATCCAGCAGGCGTTCCCGTGCTAGGGCTAGGGAAATTCCGCCCGGCCCATAACGACCCAGGGTGAGGGTTTCCCGGCGGCCATTGAGACGGTAATCGTAACGGAAAGTGATGGTGCCAGTTTTCGAGACGGTCACATACATGCCGTCGCGGTCGGCAACCTTGTAGGTGGCACCTTGGGGCTTGAGCTTGCGTAGTGCTGTATCGGTCAACATATCAGGTTTCTCCTGTGTTTGCGGTTTGTTACCGTCAAGGGGCAGGAGCCCTGATGATGTCCCTAAGTTCTTGATTTCAAAAGAAGTCAGGGCGTAGTTTTACCGTCACGCCGAAAAAAGGCATGACGGTAATTGGGAGAGTCTTAATCCGGGGATTTCGCGATACCGTCGTTTTTACCGACAAGTGTTCCTGCTTGCCGTCGATAGCCACCGATAGGTAATGAGACGTAAATTTAGATAAATCAAAAACTTACACCACTATTCCGATAGCTGCCGATAGTCCCCGAAAGACGTATTTTCACTCCCACTCAATCGTAGCCGGCGGCTTGGATGACACATCATAGGTCACCCGAGAAACATCTGTAATTTCATTAATGATGCGATTACTGACGGTTTCCAAAAGCTCATATGGCAGGTGCGCCCAACGGGCGGTCATGAAGTCAATGGTTTCAACGGCACGCAGGCCGATCACCCAGGAGTAGCGACGGCCATCACCGACCACACCAACAGACTTCACTGGCAGGAACACTGCAAACGCCTGGCTGGTTTTGTGGTACCAGTCGGCCTTGTGCAGTTCTTCGATAAAGATGGCATCGGCACGGCGCAGGATGTCACAGTATTCTTTCTTCACTTCCGCCAGTACGCGCACACCCAGGCCTGGGCCAGGGAATGGATGACGGTAGACCATGTCATAAGGCAGGCCCAGTTCGAGGCCAATCTGGCGGACTTCGTCCTTGAACAGTTCACGCAGTGGTTCGACCAGTTTCAGCGCCATGTCTTCCGGTAAGCCGCCAACGTTGTGGTGAGACTTGATCACGTGCGCCTTGCCGGTACGCGAGCCAGCGGACTCAATCACATCAGGGTAGATGGTGCCCTGGGCCAGCCATTTCACATTTGGGATCTTGGCCGCTTCGGCATCGAAGACATCGATAAAGGTATTGCCGATAATTTTGCGCTTCTGCTCCGGGTCTTCCACACCGGCCAAACGGCTGAGGAACTGCTCTTCGGCATTGACACGAATGACTTTGACCCCCATGTTTTCTGCAAAAGTGGCCATCACCTGGTCACCTTCATTAAGACGCAGCAGGCCATTATCCACGAACACACAGGTCAATTGATCACCAATGGCCTGATGCAGCAGTGCTGCCACCACAGAGGAATCAACACCGCCAGAAAGTCCAAGCAAGACATGATCATCGCCAACCATCTCGCGTACCGTGTTAACAGCATCTTCAATAATATTGGCGGAGGTCCACAGCGCTTCACAACCACAGATATTTCGCACGAATCGTTCCAGTATGCGTTTACCCTGGGTAGTATGTGTGACTTCCGGGTGGAATTGTACGCCGTAAAAACGCTTCTCCTCATTGGCCATGCCGGCAATCGGTGCACTGCCCGTCTCAGCGGTGACGACAAAATCCGGTGGCAGTTTCACCACCTTGTCACCGTGACTCATCCATACATCCAGTTGCGCCAGACCATCGGTTAAAATACGGTCTTCAATGCCGTCAAACAAGGCACCGGGGTTCGGCAGATTCACCTCTGCATAACCGAACTCTGATTTGTCAGAGGCTTCCACTTTGCCACCGAGTTGCTCTGCCATGG
>Ga0310345_10000524_pt1 | contig 54976 bp, 63 predicted proteins | sample HC15DNA20500_MG_FD_204667 | JGI IMG/M metagenome (GOLD analysis project Ga0310345, IMG submission 204667) | Marine microbial communities from station ALOHA, North Pacific Subtropical Gyre - HC15-DNA-20-500_MG | ecosystem: Environmental > Aquatic > Marine > Oceanic | place: Pacific Ocean: North...
CCGGTCTTGAGCGTCAGCCCCTTTTCCATGAGCGCGCCGAGCGGGAATTTGTCGACATAGCCGCCATAGACAGCGGGCATCGACACCCGCCCACCCTTGCGGCAGGCGAAGATGGCCTGGCGGATCGAGTGCGTCCGGTCCGTATCCATGAAGGTCGAGACTTTGATCTGATCGACGATGTTGTCGAAGCTAAGGCCGTGCGCCTCCAGCCCCACCGCATCGATCACCGCGTCGGGGCCGATGCCGCCGGTCATGTCCTGCAGCGCTTCATGGACATTGGTCTGCTCGAAATCGATCACCTCGGCGCCGAACTGCTTGGCGAGCGCGAGCCGCGTCGGGAAATGATCGATCGCGATCACCCGCGCGGCGCCCATGATGAACGCGGATTGCACCGCGAACAGCCCGACCGGGCCGCAACCCCATACCGCGACGATGTCGCCCGGCGTTATCTCGGCATTCTCCGCCGCCATCCAGCCGGTTGGGAGGATGTCCGAGAGGAACAGCACCTTATCGTCATCCACCCCGTCCGGGATCACGATCGGGCCGACATCGCTGAACGGCACGCGGACATATTCGGCCTGCCCGCCCGAATAGCCGCCGGTCATATGACTATAGCCGAACAGCCCGGCCATGGGCTGGCCATAGGCGGTGGCGGCGATGTCTTGGTTGTCCGCCGGCAGGCCGTTCTCGCAAGCCGAATATTGCTTATGCCCACAATGATAGCAGCTGCCGCACGAGATGGTGAACGGCACCACCACCCGCTGGCCCTTCTTCAGCGTCGATTTGGGACCGGTTTCGACCACTTCGCCCATGAATTCGTGGCCGAGAATGTCGCCCTTCTGCATCGTCGGGATGTAGCCGTCGTACAGATGCAGGTCCGATCCGCAGATTGCGGTGGAGGTGACGCGGATGATCGCGTCGCGCGGGTTGAGGATTTCGGGATCGTCGACCGTCTCGACGCGGACGTCATGCTTGCCGTGCCAGGTGAGCGCCTTCATGCGTCGCGCTCCTCGCGCAGGCGGCGATTGCGCGCGCCGGTGGCGATCTCGCCGGTTTCCATCAGCTGCTTGAAACGGCGCAGGTCGCGCCGTGCCTGGATCGCGGGTTCGCGCTGGAAGAATTTGGCGATCGCGCGGCCGATGAAGCCACCGGGCGGATCATAGGTCAGCGTGACGCTGACGATCGTGCCGCGCCGGCCCGCATCGTGGAAATCGACCCGGCCGCTGTTGGGCACATCGGCGCCGGGGGCCGAGGTCCAGCAGATACAGGCGTCGGGCGTTTCCTGGGTAACGACCGCCTTCCACTCGACGCGCCCGCCGCCGGGGGCCTTGACCACCCAATGCGATTGCTTGTCGTCGATGATGTCGATCCGCTCGACATTCTCCATGAAGGTCGCGAGGTTCTGGAAATCGCGCCAGAAGGCGTAGAGTTCGTGGGTAGGGCGGTTGATCGTCACCGAACGGCCGATCACCGCGTCGCCATGCGCGCCCGGCACGCCTTCCTGGCGCGCCCGTGCCTCGTCGGCATGGCGCGCGGCGCCGAGCGGCGCGTCGTCGCGCCGCTGGTCTAGCGTTTCCGCCACCGGCTCTCTCCCTTGCTGCTACGGGCCTGAAAGCGCGCGAGAAGCGGCGACGTTCCGTCTTGTTTTCCTGGGGCAACGACTTGGCGAGCAAGAAGCGCGACGAGCGGTGGGGAAACGGAAATCCTCCCCGTTCACGGGGAGGTGGCGCGCGTCAGCGCGGCGGAGGGGGCAGGCCGTGAGGCACGCGGCCCGCACTGATCGCCCGCCCCCACCACCATCTGCCTTTGGCGGACGGTCCCCCTCCCCATGAACGGGGAGGATTTAAGCTATCCCCGCATCAATGGCGCCTCGGTGCCCTGGGGCAGCGGCTTCACCCGATAAGGCAGGCTGATCGCGTAGAGCCCGAGCACCACGAGCGCGAGCAGCGAGACGATGGTGCTGATGAACCGCCCCTGCTTGATGATCCCCTCGGTACCAAAGGGATGGAACAGCCGCGCCGCGAGATAGATCGCGCTCGCCGCCCACAGCCACAGGCTCGATCCCTCGGCGAGCTCGATCAGGCCGATCAGGATCAGCACGAACGGGGTATATTCGGCGAAGTTCGCGTGCGCCCGGCTGCGCGCGAGCACTCGGGCATTGCCGCCATCGCCCAGCCCGCCGCCGATCGCCGAGCGCGACTGGCCGGCGCGAGTCGCGAGCCAGGCATTGATCAGCGCGGCGGCGCCGGCGCTCGTCAGCGTGATCGGCAGGATAATCGCCATCTTTCTTCCCCTTTTTGCGTCGAACCCGCTCATGCCAAGCCGCGAACGGCGGGGCAACGGGCTTGCATTTTGGCCCTAAGCGGGTATAGGCGCGCGCTTCGCGATGCGCTTGGCCGCTCCCGGGCTGTGGCGGCTAATTGGCCGTCGCCTTGGAACGGCCGATCATCGTCTTCAGGTTCAACTTTCAAGTTTAAGGTGCCGAGATGGCCGTTCCCAAGCGAAAGACTTCGCCCTCCAAGCGCGGCATGCGCCGCTCGCACGATGCGCTCACCCCCCAGGCGTTCCAGGAATGCCCCAATTGCGGCGAGCTGAAGCGCCCGCACGTGCTGTGTTCGGCCTGTGGCCATTATAACGGTCGCGAGATCGTCTCGATCGGCGGCTGAGCCCACCGGCTGAAGGGGGACCGGTGGCGCAGCTGATCGCGATCGACGCGATGGGCGGGGATGAGGGGCTGGCGGTGATGCTCGCCGGCGCCACCCGCGCCTGTACCAAAGCGCCCGATGCTCGGTTCCTTCTCGTAGGCGACGAAGCGGCGATCGCCGCCGCCCTGCCCGCTCATCCCGGCCTTGCCGAGCGCGCGCGCATCGTCCACGCGCCCGAGGCGGTTTCCTCCAGCGAACGCCCGAGCGCCGCGCTGCGTCGCGCCAAGACCACCTCGATGGGTCGCGCGATCGAGCTGGTGAAGCAGGGCGAGGCGCACGCCGCCGTCTCCTCCGGCAATACCGGCGCGCTGATGGCGATGGCCAAGCTCGCGCTGCGCACCCTGCCCGGCATCGACCGCCCCGCCCTCGCCGCGACCATGCCGACTCTGGGCGACAATGACGTTGTTATGCTCGATTTGGGCGCCAATACCGAGTGCGACGCGGCTAATCTCATCCAGTTCGCGGTGATGGGCGCGGCCTATGCGCGCACCAGCTTCGATCTCACCGCCCCGCGCGTCGCGCTGCTCAACATCGGCACCGAGGATATGAAGGGCACCGACATCATCCGCGATGCCGCCGCCGCGCTCAAGGCGGCCACGCTGCCGCTCGACTTTCGCGGCTTTGTCGAGGGCAATCGCCTGTCGCACGGCGATCTGGACGTGATCGTGTGCGATGGCTTTTCCGGCAATATCGCGCTCAAGACCGCCGAAGGCACCGCGCGCTTCGTCGGCGATCTGCTGAAGCGCGCCTTCCGCTCGTCGCTGCGCTCCAAGCTCGGCTTCCTCATCTCGCGCCCGGCGACCGAGCTGCTGCGCGACCATCTCGACCCCAACAACCATAATGGCGCCGTTTTTCTGGGGTTGAACGGCATTGTCGTGAAAAGCCATGGCGGCGCGAACGAGCTTGGCGTGGCGCACGCCATCGCGCTCGCCGCCAAGCTGGTGCGCGACGATCTGATCCGGCGGATCAGCGACGATCTGGGTAATTTCGAGGCCAAGGCAGCATGACGCTTCGCGCGGTGATCACAGGAACGGGCTCGGCGCTTCCGGCCCGGCAAGTGACCAATGCCGAACTCGCCGCGCGGGTCGACACGTCGGACGAGTGGATCGTCGAGCGTACCGGCATCCGCACGCGCTATATCGCCGGCGAGGGCGAGACCACGGCGACGCTGGCGACCGAGGCGGCGCGCCGCGCGCTGGCCGATGCGGGACGGGAGGCGCGGGAGGTCGATCTGATCATTCTCGCCACCGCGACGCCCGACCAGACCTTCCCCGCGGCGGCGACGAAAGTGCAGGAAGCGCTCGGCATCATCGATTGCGTCGCCTTCGATGTGGCGGCGGTGTGCTCGGGCTTTCTCTACGCGCTGCAGGTGGCCGACAGCATGGTCCGCGCCGGCAACGCCCGCTGCGTGCTGGTGATCGGCGCCGAAACGTTCAGCCGCATCCTCGATTGGGAGGACCGCGCGACGTGCGTGCTGTTCGGCGACGGCGCCGGCGCCGTGCTGCTGGAGGCGCAGGAGGGCGCGCGTGGCGTGCTCGCGACCAAATTGCACGCCGATGGCCGCTTCAACGATCTGCTCTATGTCGATGGCGGCCCCTCGACCACGGGCACGGTCGGCAAGCTGCGGATGAAGGGGCGCGAGGTGTTCCGCCACGCGGTGATCAACCTTGCCGCGGTGATGGAGGAAGTGATGGGCGCGGCGGGCCATACCTCCGCCGATATCGATTGGGTGGTGCCGCACCAGGCCAATGCCCGCATTCTGGAGGCGACCGCGAAGAAGCTGGGGCTCGATCCCGCGCGGGTGGTGGTGACGGTCGATCGCCACGCCAATACCTCCGCCGCCTCGGTGCCGCTGGCGCTCGACACGGCGGTGCGCGACGGGCGAATCAAGCGGGGCGATCTGATCGTGCTCGAGGCGATGGGCGGCGGCTTCACCTGGGGCGCTGCCCTGATTCGGTACTGACGCCCGTAACGGCTACGTCACAATACGATTTGTCTAGCGGTGTCGCTATGATAGGAAGCCCCTGCAAACACAGGGGGACTCAGGGCATGGCGACTGCCGGAACTTTGACCAGAGCCGATTTGGCGGATGCGCTTCACCGCGAAGTCGGGCTTTCGCGGCTCGATTCGGCGCGGCTGGTCGAACAGATCCTGGAGCATATGTGCGGCGCGCTCGCGCGGGGCGAGAATGTGAAGATCTCCGGCTTCGGCACTTTCGTGCTGCGCCAGAAGGGCGAGCGGATCGGGCGCAATCCCAAGACCGGGGTCGAAGTGCCGATCGCGCCGCGCCGCGTGCTGACTTTCCGCGCGAGCCAGATGATGCGCGACCGGATCGTCGGCGCCAGCTGAGCCATGGCCGAGAAAGCCGCCGGCGCCTATCGCACTATCGGCGAGCTCGCCGAGGAAACCGGCATCGCCCGCCACATCCTGCGCTATTGGGAAACCCGCTTCCCGCAGCTCCGCCCGCTCACCCGCGCCGGCGGGCGGCGATATTATAGCACGGCAGATGCTGATTTAGTCCGGCGTATTCATACGCTGCTGCATCACCAGGGCTATACGATCCGCGGCGTTCAGACGCTGCTCGCCGCTGAACAGAAGGCACGCAGCGGCCCCCGCGACAACCTGCGCGCGGTGCGCGATCGGCTGGCGGCAGCGCTAAGCGAGGACGCGGCGGCTTAGGCCTGTTTCGCGTTCGCTCATTTGCGGGCAGCCGCGATCTGGCTAAGGTAGCGGGGTGAAGTTGTTCTTTTGGTCGACCAACCGCCTCGTAAGGCTTTACGGCTGGGGCGCGGTTGAATTGGTCATTCTCACACCGGCCCTATTGCTGCTTTGGCATTTCCATGCGCCAGAATGGCTAACGTCGGGACTAATCCTGCGGATTTTTGTTATTTGGGTCGCATTAGGGATGCGAGCCGCTTTCGCGCAAGCGCGTGAGAATGCGCGATCGCAGATCGTCGGAACCCGACCTCCCCATCCGCCATACGATCCACCACATGACGGCGGCCGGCCACCGTTTCGTGATCGTGCGGACGATTGCGCCACAAGCTAACCTCGCCCGATGACTACCCCGATCGTCACCTTGCTCTGTGCCACCTCATCCCGTGAGGAAGCAGCGCGCCTGGCCGAAGCGCTCATCGAGCGGCGGCTGGCGGCGTGCGTGCAGGCGCTGCCGATCGAGAGCTGGTATCGCTGGGAGGGCAAGCTCGCGCACGGGGCGGAAGTGCTGCTGCTGATCAAGACCAGCGCCGCCCGCACCGCCGAGGCGCAGGCGTGCCTGCAAGCGCTCCACAGCTATGACGTGCCGGAAATCATCGTGCTTCCGGTAGCGGACGGTCTGCCGGCTTATCTCGATTGGGTGCGCGCCGAGGTCGAGTAGTCCGCTACCCCGCCAGGACGCTGTCCGCGACGAAGCCGTTGGTCTGGCGTTCGATTCCGAAGCGGCTCGGGCGGCCATGGCCGGGGATGAACACCGTGTCGTCGCCCAGCGGCCAGAGCTTGGTGACGATCGACTCGATCAATGCGGCATGGTCGCCCAGCGGGAAATCGGTGCGCCCGATCGATCCTTCGAACAGCACGTCGCCCACCAGCGCCAGCCGCGAGGGGGCGTGGTGGAACACGACATGGCCGGGCGTGTGCCCCGGACAATGATACACCGCCAGTTCGAGCGCGCCGACGCGCACCACATCGCCCTCGTCCAGCCAGCGATCGGGCTCGAAGCTCTCCCCCGCCAGGCCCCAGGCGCGACCGTCCTCGGCGAGGCGCGCGATCCAGAAGCGGTCGGCCTCGTGCGGTCCCTCGATCGGCACGCCGAGCGCCCGGGCGAGCGCGCCCGCCTCGCCGCAATGATCGATATGGCCGTGAGTGATCAGGATCTTCTCCACGGTGACGCCCGCCTTGGCGATCGCGGCGTGGATCTTGGGCAGATCGCCGCCGGGATCGACGACCGCCGCCTGGTTGGTCTGGGTACACCAGATCAGCGAGCAATTCTGGGCGAGCGGCGTGACCGGGATCATCGCGGCTTTGAGCGGGGGTTCGGTCATACCGCGGGGATAGGCGCGGGCGACGGGGCGGGCAAGTTTCGGGGATGCGGCGCGCGGGTGCCGAGATGGACCGGTAGCCCTCTCCCCTTGAGGGGAGAGGGTTGGGAGAGGGGCTGGGCGCAACGGCCGAGAAAACAGAAAGGCCCTCACCCAACCCTCTCCCGCACGCGGGAGAGGGCTTTTGTCGTGCGCGGCTTGTCAGGGGCGAATAGCCCTCCCGCTTGGGGAGAGGGTGTTTGTTACCCGCGGCCTCTCACGGGGCGAATAGCCCTCTCCCGCTGGCGGGAGTTCCAGGTAAACCGTCCCCCGCACGGTTTAGGATCGTCCGGGGGACGATCCGACCTGGAACTGGTTGGGTGAGGGTGGGCCAATGAGCGCGACGTCGCGCCCAGCCCCTCTCCCAACCCTATCCCCCGAAGGGGAGAGGGCTGAACTCGCGGCAACGCCCCCCCCTTGCACCACCCCGCCGCCCCTGTGCATTTGGGCAGCAATGGTGTTCGTTCTGCTCGACGATGCGCGGCCCGGGGGGGCGCCGCTCCGGCTCTATGCCGATCCGCGCCGCATCGTCATGGCGCAGACCATCGCCGAGGTCCGCCCGGCGCTCGATGAGATCGCCGCCGCCACCCGCGCAGGCGCGCACGCGGCGGGCTTCATCGCCTATGAGGCGGCCGCCGCGTTCGAGCCGACCCTGCCCGCCCCCGCCGATCCTGGCGTGCCGCTGCTGTGGTTCGGCCTGTTCGATGCGCCCCGGCCGTTCGACCCCGCCACCCTCCCCGACCCCACTAGCGCCTGGGCCGGCACCCCCGCGCCGCTGATCGACCGCGCGACCTATGACGCCCGCCTCGCCGCGCTGGCCGAGCTGATCCGTGCGGGCGATCTTTACCAGGGCAACCTCACTTACCAGGCGCGGGTGCCGGTGCAGGGTGATCTGCTCGCGCTCTATGCCCGGTTGCGCGCGGCGGAGGCCGGATACGGCGCCTTCATCGACACCGGCACGCTGCGCATCGCCTCGCTCTCGCCCGAGCTGTTCGTCGCGCTCGATGGCGGCGCGCTCACCTGCCGCCCGATGAAGGGCACCGCCCGGCGCCACGCCGATCCGGCCGCCGATGCCCGCGCCGCCCAAGCGCTCGCCGCCGATCCCAAGCAGCGCGCGGAAAATCTGATGATCGTCGATCTGATGCGCAACGATCTTTCGCGCGTGAGCGCGCCGGGCTCGGTGAGCGTGCCCCGCCTGTTCGAGGTGGAGCGTTACCCCACCGTCCACCAGATGACCTCCACCGTCACCGCGCGCCTGGCGGAGGGGCGCGATTGGCGCGACGTGCTCGCGGCGCTGTTCCCGTGCGGTTCGATCACCGGCGCTCCCAAGCTGCGCGCGATCGAGGCGCTGGCGGCGATCGAGGCGCGCGGGCGGGGCGTTTATACCGGCAGCATCGGCTATATCGAGCCCAGCGGCGACGCCTGTTTCAGCGTCGCGATCCGCACCTTGGTGGAGCGCGATGGCGCGGTGACGCTCGGGCTCGGCTCGGGAATCGTCGCCGATTCGGTGCCGGCGGCGGAATGGGCGGAAACGCTGGACAAGGCGGCTTTCGTCACCGCGAGCGCGCCGCGTTTCGATCTGATCGAGACGATGGCGTTCGATCCGGCGCGCGGGGTGCCGCTGATCGAGCGGCATCTGGCGCGGATGAAAGCGAGCGCCGCCGCGCTCGGCTTCGCCTTCGATCGCCACGCGGCGCGCAACGAATTGCAGGCGGCGACTTTCCGGCTAGCGGCGCCGAGCCGCGTGCGGCTGCTGCTCGCGCGATCGGGCGCGGTGGCGATCGAGACCGCGCCACTGCCGCCGACGCCGCCCGAGGTGACGGTGGCGCTCGCCCCCCACCCGCTCGCCCCCGCCGATTATCGCCGCCATCACAAGACGAGCGACCGCGCCGCGTGGGAGCGCGGCCGCGTGGCGGGCGCGTTCGAGACGCTTTACGTCGATCCCGACGGCGCGCTGGCCGAGGGCAGCTTCACCTCGGTGTTCGTCGAACGAGGCGGCGTGCTGCTGACCCCGCCCGCCACGCGCGTGCTGCCGGGCGTGCTCCGCGCCGAGCTGATCGCCAGCGGGAGCGCGCGCGAGGCGGAGCTGACCCCCGCCGATCTCACGGGCGGCTTCTTCATCGGCAACGCGCTGCGCGGGCTGGTCCCCGCGCGGTTGCTTGAAGGCGTGGGCGCTCTATAGCGGGCGGACCTGAAAGGAACGCCGATGAAGCCCTCCGCCGCGCTCGATCGCATCAAGCCCTCCCCCACGCTTGCCGTCACCGCGCGCGCGGCGCAGCTGAAGCGCGACGGGGTGGACGTGATCTCGCTCGGCGCGGGCGAGCCCGATTTCGACACGCCCGATTTCATCAAGGAAGCGGCGATCGAGGCGCTCCGCCGCGGCGAGACCAAATATACCGATGTCGACGGCACCCCCGCGCTCAAGGCCGCGGTCGTCGAGAAATTCCGCCGCGACAATGGGCTGGACTATAAGACGTCGCAGATCACGGTGAATGTCGGCGGCAAGCAGACCCTGTTCAACGCGATGGTCGCGACGCTCGACGCGGGCGACGAGGTGATCATCCCCGCGCCTTATTGGGTGAGCTATCCCGACGTCGTGCTGTTCGCGGGCGGCGTGCCGGTCGTCGTCGCGGCGGGCGCCAACCAAGGCTATAAGCTGCGCCCCGAACAGCTGGAGGCGGCGATCACGCCGCGCACCAAGTGGCTGATCCTGAACTCCCCCTCCAACCCCACCGGGGCGGCCTATTCGGCGGAGGAGCTGCAGGCGCTCGGCGAGGTGCTCCAGCGCCACCCGCATGTCTGGGTGTTCGCCGACGATATGTATGAGCATATCGTCTATGACGGTTTCCGCTTCGCCTCGATCGCGGCGGTGGTGCCCGCGCTGTACGAGCGCACGCTGACGGTGAATGGCTGTTCCAAGGCCTATGCGATGACCGGGTGGCGGATCGGCTTCGCCGGCGGGGCCGAATGGCTGATCAAGGCGATGGCCAAGCTGCAATCCCAGTCCACCTCCAACCCCTGCTCGATCGCGCAGGCGGCGGCGGTGGCGGCGCTGACCGGCGATCAGAGCTTCCTCGCCGAGCGCGCGGCGGTGTTCCAGGCGCGGCGCGATCTCGTCGTCGCGGCGCTGGACGCGGTGCCGGGGATGCGCTGCCCCAAGCCCGAGGGCGCCTTCTACGTCTATCCCGATTGTGCCGGGCTGATCGGCAAGCGCACCCCGCAGGGCGCGGTGCTGGAGAGCGACACCGACATCGCGGCCTATCTGCTCGATCACGCCCGGGTCGCGGTGGTGCCGGGCGCGGCCTTCGGCCTCTCCCCCGCGCTGCGCCTGTCCTACGCGACGAGCACCGAAGCGCTCACCGAAGCTTGCCGGCGCATCCATGAGGCCTGCGCCGCCGTAGCTTAGCGATCGGGATCATACGGATTGCGGAAACGGTGCGTTACCAAAACCGACACCTTGTTTCGTCACCGTTCATCCCAATTTCATGCGCGAAAGGGTAGCGCGCCGCTACGGCAGCAGCCGACGGCGCACGAACAGAGGTTCTCGGGATGATCAGGCTCTTCAAATCGTCACTGCTGTGGCAGATCACCGCCGGCTTCGCGCTCGGCACCGCCGGCATGGTCGCGCTGCAGCCCGCCGATGCGAGCGCCATCGCGACCCGGCTGATCGCCGCGCCCGCGCGCTGAAGCCGGCGTCCGCGCGGGTGTAACCGTTCCCCCCGCGCGCGCGTATCCCAGGCGGGAGACGCCATGTTGAGGACGGTTATGATCAGGAATATCGCTACTGCCGCATTGTTCGCCCTGGGCGGCGTCTATGCCCTCGGGCTCGCGACCCCGCCCGCCAGCGCCGAACGCGCGGTGCCGATCCCGCCGCCCGCCAAGGACGTGACGGCGGCGAAGGGCCTGCAGACCGCCGTTTTCGCCGGCGGCTGCTTCTGGGGCATGGAAGCGGTGTTCGAGCAGATCAAGGGCGTGCGATCGGTGACCAGCGGCTATGCCGGCGGCACCGCCGAAACCGCCAATTATCCCGACGTCACGACCGAGACGACCGGCCATGCCGAAGCGGTGAAGATCGTCTATGATCCCAGCCAGGTGAGCTACGGCGCGTTGCTCCGCGTCTATTTCTCGGTGGCGCATAACCCCACCGAGCTCAACCGCCAGGGGCCGGACAGCGGGCCCAGCTATCGCTCGGCGATTTTCCCGCAAAATGCGGCGCAGCGCGCGGTCGCGGCCGCCTATATCCGTCAACTCGGCGCGACCAAGGCGTTCGGCGCGCCGATCGTGACGAAGCTGGAGAGCGGGCAATTCTATCCGGCGGAAGATTATCACCAGGATTTCTTCCGGCGGAACCCGAACCATCCCTATATCGCGCATTGGGATAAGCCGAAGGTCGCCGCTTTCCGCGCCGCCTTCCCCGCGCTCGCGCGCTGAAATTTAAAGGGTTAGCAACCGCATCACCACCCGGGCCGGCGCGCGCGACGAGGCGGGCCGGCCTTGGTAAACAAAGGGTTAGCGGCGCTTAGCGAGTTTCCCTTCATCTGTTCGGCGCAAGCACGAAGCGAACCATCCGTTCCGATCACTCGCTTGATCGAAATCAACTCGCTTGGCGCTCGACTTGAGCGCCGCCAGCCGATAAGGGCGCCCGCCTGCCATGACCGTGACCGTACAAAAAATCGTTAAGCCCCCGCGCGCGCGCCGCCCGATCGATCCCACCCGGGACGGCCGCTTCGCCCGCAGCCGCGCCACGCGCGACAAGATCGTGACGGCTCTGCTCGATCTGGTGCGCGACGGCGATGTCTCGCCCAGCGCGGCGCGCGTCGCCGAGACGGCAGGGGTCGGGCTGCGCACCGTGTTCCGCCATTTCGACGAGATGGACACGCTCTACCGCGCCATGGCCGAGGCGATCGAGCGGCAGATCATGCCGCTGATGCTGAAGCCGTTCGTCGCCACCGAATGGCGCGACCGGCTGCGCGAACTGACCGAGCGGCGGATCGAGATCTATGAAACGATCATGCCTTATCGCATCTCCAGCAGCATCAAGCGCTTCCAAAGCGCGTTCCTGATGCAGGGCTATCAGCGCCAGCTTGAACTGGAACGCAGCTCGCTCCACGCGATCCTGCCGCAAAGCGTGATCGACGACGCCCCCACCGCGAGCGCGATCGAAGTCGCGGTGAGCTTCCAGTCTTGGCGCCGCCTGCGCCACGATCAGGGCCTGGCGGTCGGCCCCGCGCGCGCGGCGATCTTCGCGCTGCTCGAGGCGATGCTCGCGCGGATCGAGGGATGAGCGCGGGCTTCATTTAGCGGCCATTCTACCGTATCGCGGGCGGCACATTCTCCGGATCGGGAGGCGCTCGCGTGACGAAGAAGACGCAGATCGTCGTGGTGGGGGGCGGCGCCGCCGGGCTGGAGCTGGTGACGCGGCTCGGCAAACGCTTCGGCCGGGCGCGGCACGACATCATCCTGGTCGAACGTAACCGCACGCATATCTGGAAGCCGCTGCTGCACGAAGTCGCCGCCGGCTCGCTCGACGCCAATCTCGACGAGGTCGGCTATCGCAGCCACTGCCACCGCTGGGGCTATCGCTATTTCCAGGGCACGCTGGAAGCCGTCGACCGCGCGGCGGGCGAGATCGTGCTGGCGCCGCTGATCGATGAAGACGGCGCCGAACTGATCGGCCGCCACCGCATCCGCTATGATTATCTGGTGCTCGCGACCGGATCGGTGACCAATGATTTCGGCACGCCCGGGGTGCGCGACAATTGCCTGTTTCTGGATGATCGCGCGGCGGCGGACCGGTTCCGCTCGCGCCTGCTCGATCATTGCCTGCGCGTCTCGCGCGCGATGATCGCCAACCCGGGCGCCGATGAATATGTCCGCATCGCGATCGTCGGCGCGGGCGCGACCGGGGTGGAGCTGGCGGCCGAACTGTTCAACGCGGCGTCCGCGCTCAGCTATTATGGGCTGGAGGTGTTCGACGAGCGCCGCCTGAAAGTGACCCTGATTGAAGCCGGCCCGCGCATCCTGCCCGCCCTCCCCGAAAAGCTGGCCCAGGCCGCGTGCGAGGAATTGGAGGCCTTGGGCGTCACCGTGCTCACCGCCACCAAAGTGAGCGAAGTGACGGAAAGCGCGGTGATCACCGCCGATGGCGGCGCGATTCCGGCCGATCTGCGCGTTTGGGCGGCGGGGGTGCGCGGCGCCGAGGCGATGGCCGGGATCGGCGGGCTGGAGACGACCGGCGCCAATCAGTTGATCGTCACGCCCACACTGCAGACGACGCGCGACGAGCGCATCTACGCGATCGGCGATTGCGCCTCGTGCCGCCTACCCGGCGCCGAGCGCCCGATCCCGCCGCGCGCGCAGGCGGCGCACCAGATGGCGGCGACGGTGTATGACAATCTGCTGCGCCAGATGGACGGGCGGCCGCTCAAGCCCTTCGTCTATCACGACCATGGCTCGCTGGTGTCGCTCAGCCGCTATTCGACGGTGGGGAGCCTGATGGGCAATCTGGTCGGCGGGCGGATGGCGATCGAGGGGCGGCTCGCGCGCTTCGTCTATGCCTCGCTTTACCGGATGCATTTGATCGCCATCCATGGCTGGCTGAAGGGCCTGGGGTTGGTGGTTGTCGGCCATGTGAACCGCATCGTGCGGCCGCGACTGAAGCTGCATTAAGACTTGGATCGGGCGGCGCGCCTGGCGTCCACCCAGCCCCGGCCCCTCCCTTGCGGGGAGGGGAGTAGGGTTGGCTCAAGCTCGACCGAAAGCCCCTCCCTGGAAGGGATGGGTTGGGGTGGGTCTCTTCGAGGGGCGACCGCCACCACAGAAAACGGGCGCGGTGCGAACCACACCCGGCCCTATCGATTCAGCACGCTAGACCGATAGAGCAACGTGATGGCCACCCGCCGGTTGCGCGGGTCGGCGGGGTCCTTGGCGATCATCGGTTCGCGCTCCGCCACGCCCTCGATCCGCTCGAAGCGGGCATTGGGGATGCCGCCATCGGCCAGCCGCTGGCGAGTCGCCTCGGCGCGGCCAGAGCTCAACAGCCAGTTGTTCATCCCCGTGGGGCTCTGGAACGCCAGGCTGTCGGTATGGCCGCGGATCATCAGCGGGTTGGGCAGATCGCGGATCGATTCGGCGATCAGGCCCATCAGCTTGTCGGCCTCCGCCTCGAAGGTCGTGGTGCCCAGCTTGAACATCGAATAATCGGCATTGTCGACCAGATCGATGCGCAACCCGTCGCGCGTCGGCACGAAGCGGACATGGGTCGCCAGCTTCTGGAGCTTGGGATTGCTCGCCATCGCCTTGCCGACCTGCTTGGCGATCTTGTCGAAATTCTTCTTGTCCTCGGCCATCTGGGACTTTTCCTTCAGCGTCCCTTTCTGGCCCGAACCGACCTGCGCGCCGCCGACCGAATCGATCGGCACCGTCATCGATTTGGTGCCGGTCTGCTGCGCCTTGTGCGGATAGTTATCGAGATCGGTGATCGAGGCACCGCCGAACAGCCCGGTCGAACCCGCGCTGTTCTGCTTGAAGTCGACAAGCGTCGGCGCGAAATAATCGGCGAGCGCCTTGCGCTGCTTCTCATTCGTCGCGCCCAGCAGCCACATCAGCAGGAAGAAGGCCATCATCGCCGTCACGAAATCGGCATAGGCCACCTTCCAGGCGCCGCCATGATGGCCGCCATGCCCCTCGACGAACACCTTCTTGACGATGATCTTGGGCGGCTGGTTGTTGCCGTGCGGCGCGCGGGCGGCCATCGGATCGGTCCCCCTTTAACGGCCGCGCAGGCCGTCGAACACTTCGGCGAAGCCCGGCTGGTTGTGGTGCGCGATCCCCGAGCGCGCCGCTTCGATCACCAAGGGCTGCGGATGACCGTGGAGCGAGGCGATGATGATCTGCTTGACGGTGTGGTAGATCGCCGCGTCCGCGTCGATGATCTGCTGCAGCCGCCCGGCGAGCGGCGCGACGATACCGTAGGCCAGCAGCACGCCCATGAAGGTGCCGACCAGCGCCGAGCCGATCATCGCGCCCAGGATCGAAGGCGGCTTGTCGATCGCGCCCATCGTCTTCACCACGCCGAGCACGGCGGCGACGATGCCGAGCGCGGGCAGCGCGTCGGCGAGTCCCTGAAGCGTCGTCTGCGGACCCTGCACTTCGTGATGGTGCGTCTTGATCGCGTTGTCCATCACGTCCTCCACCGCGTGCACGTCGAGCGTGCCCGAGGAGACGACCACCAGCCGCAGCGTGTCGGCGATCAGGTTCACCAGCGTGTGATCGGCGAGCAGGCGCGGATATTCGGCGAAGACGGCGCTCGATTTCGGATCCTCGACATGCGGCTCCAGCGCGATCGGACCTTCGGTGCGCAGCATCTTCATCAGCTTGCTGACGAGGAAGATGACGTCGAGATAGTCCTGCTTCTTGTATTTGGGGCCCTTCAGCACCTTGGCGAGCCCGCCGCCCATCGCCTTCAGCTCGGCCATCGAATTGCCGATCACCAGCGCGCCGATCGCGGCACCGCCGATGATCAGCATTTCGTGCGGGATCGCCTCCATCACCGGCCCCAGCGCGCCGCCGGTGATGGCGAAGCCGCCGAACACCATGGCGAGAAGGATGACGAGACCGATCGCTGGAAACATGGTGATCCCCGAAAAGAAACCTGGCCGCCCCGGCCCCTGTTCAAGGAAACGACCGCCGGCGATCCTTATTCACTCAATTTCCTCGCCATTCGGTTACCAAGCTGGAACGGCGTCGTAGAAACACGGATCGCCGACCCGCCGGCGGCCCGCAGGAGGCGGACGACACCGCCGATCCTGCTCAATCAGGCCGGGTTTGCGAGGGCATCTGCTCAAGCCGCCAGCACCGTCACCCCGGACTTGTTCCGGGGTCCACCGGCGCGCGAGGTCTCGCCGCGTCAAGCCCGAACCACGGTGGATGCCGGAACAAGTCCGGCATGAAATAATGAAGGACAGGCGCCCGATCGCGCCTGCAAACGCTTTCTAGCGGATATAGTCGAACAGGTTGAGCGAGGTGAGCTTGGCGACGCTCGCCTGGGTCGCCTGCAGGATCGTCATCGTCTTTTGCAGCTCGATGATCGTGCCCTGTACGTCGGTGCCTTCCAGCGTGTCGAGATCGGCCTGGCGGTTGACGCTCACATCGTCGAGCCGCGACTTTTCCAGATCGATCCGCGCCCCGCGCGCGCCGATCGAGCCGCGCACCGCGCTCACCTGATCGGTGGCGGCTTTCAGCATGTCGATCGTCTTGCTGGCGACCTGCGGCACATTGCCGCCATTTTCCAGCGTATCGGCATAGGCGCTCAGCGCGGCGAACACGTCGGTGGTGCCGCCGCTGCCATCGGGCAGGCCGCCGAACACCTTCTCGGCGCTTTCGCTCACCCGGAGCTCGACGCCATCCCCGATTGGGATCGGCGGCGGATCACCGGTGCCGGCGAAGCTGATCGTGCCGTTCGCGTTGCGCACCACGCCGACGTCGCCGGTCGCCGCGCCGAACAGCGGCTGGCCGCGTCCGTCGCGGGTGTTGGCGCTCGTCACGAGGTCGTCCAGCAAGCCGCGCAGCTGCGTCGCGATCACTTTGCGGTCGTTATCGGAAAGCGTGCCCGAATTGCCCTGCAGCGTCAGCTCCTGGGCGCGTTGCAACAGCGTGGTGACATTCCCCAGCGTGTTGTCCGTCTGATCGAGGATACCACCCGCCAGATCGACATTGGCGCGCCATGCCTTGTCGTCGGCACCCGCCTGGTTCAGCCGCTGGACGCGGCGATAGGCGCTGGGATCGTCGGACGGCGCCTGGAGGCGCTTGCCGGTCGACAATTGCGTCTGCAGCGATTGCGCGCGCCCGTTCAGCTCGCCGAGCTGGTTGTTGATCCGCTGGTAGAACAGATTGGTGCTAACGAGCATGTTACACCGCCAGCAACGTTTGCAGCGTTTCGCGCGCGACCTGGATCACGCGCGCCGACGCCTGGTAAGCCTGTTGGAAGCGGAGCAGCTCGACGCCTTCGGTATCGAGGTTGACGCCCGATACCGCGTCGCGCGCGTTCACCGCCCCGTCATGGATCGCGCCCTGTGCGTCGGCGACCTGCTGCCGGCCGGAGAGCGTCGCGGCGTTATCCGAAACCAGGCTGGTCGCGTCCGCCTCGAACCCGCCGCTCGCGCGCAGCGTCTGGAGGGCGGCGATATTGCCGTTGTCGCGCGGGCCGCTGCCGCTCGTCGCCGCCGCGACACCGCGCCAGCTGCTGAGCGAAAGCGAGAAGACCGCCGGATCGCTCGTCTGGGTGAACATCGGCTGGCCGGGATTGCCGTCCAGATCCTCGCCCTGCGCCTGGATCTGGTTGACTCCGTTCACGAAGCTATTGGCGATATCGCCCAATTTGGTGCGCGCGTCGGCGATGCGCTGGGCGCCTTCGACGATGCCGGCAAGCGCGCCGCCGCCCGGCGTGATCGCGCTCGGCTGGCCGTTGAGCAGCATCGCGAAGGACACGGTGCCCGAGCTATTGCGCACATAGCTCGCCGTACCCGAGATGACGCCCGAGACGAGCTTCGCCCCGTTCACCCCGCCCAACGCGACGTCCACGCGGCCGCCCTCGTTATAAGTGACCGCGACATCGCTGATCGCGCTCAATTCCTCGAGCGCCTTGTCGCGCGCGTCGAGCAATTGCGCCTGCGCGGTGGTGCCCGGCTGGGCGCGGCCCAGGCCTTCATTCACCTTGGCGAGCGTCACCCCCAGGCGGTTCACCTGATCGATCGCGCTCTGCGCGGTCGCGTCGAGATCGGTGGTCACCTGATCGAGCGAGCGCACCGTGGTTTGGAACGCGGTCGCGATGCTGGTGCCCGCTTCCAGGAAGCTGGTGCGCGCGGGCGAGGAGGTGGGGTCCGCCGCCACGCCCTTCGCCGCGTTGAAGAATTCGCTGATCCGCGAGCCGAGCTGGTTGCCGGTGAGCGCGTCCTGGATGCGCGAAAGCCAAGTGATGCCCGACTGCGTCTTGGCGAGATCGGCGCCGGTCGAGCGTACCGCGCTGTTGCGCAGGTCTTCCGACAGGCGCCGCACGCCGAGCACCGCCACGCCGTTGCCGACGGTCGAACGTTCCTGCGCGAGCGCGCCGTTGGTGGAGGCGTTCTCGGCAAGCTCCACCGTGCGCCGGGCGTAACCCGGCGTCGAGGCGTTGGCGATGTTGTCGGAAACGGTGGTGAGCGCCGATTGATAGGCGCGCAGGCCGCTCGCTCCGATCGACAGCAAGTCGCTCATGGCACGGCTTTGTCACCCGTCTCGTTAAGATCGGGTTTCGCTTTGGCGAGGAAATCGACAACCGCCTTGCCGATACCGAGCGGCTTGGCCGAAGTCATTGCAGCGGCGAGCTTTTCATCCTGCATCTCGCGGAAGGTATCGAGCGCCTTGCTGCCGAAAATGTCTTCGGCCAAGTGCGTCTGGCGCATCGATTTAACCATCATCTGGACGAACACCTGCTCGAACTGGCGGCCGGCGGCCTCTAGATTCGCGCGATTCGCCAGGCGGCGGGTATCAGGGCCGATCGCGCTGTCGATCGCGGTCGCGGCGCGGGGGGTGATGGGGGTCGTCATAGGATCACCAGCTCGGCCTTCAGCGCGCCCGCTTCCTTCAGCGCCTCCAGGATGGCGACCAGATCGGCGGGCGACGCGCCGATCGCGTTCATCGCCTTCACCACATCGGCGAGCTTGGGCCCGGGCGCGAGCAGGAACACCGGCTTCACTTCCTCGCCCACCGACACGCCGGAGCGCTGCTCGAGCGCGGTCTGCCCCTGGCTGAACGGCGCTGGTTGGCTGACGCGCTGCGATTCATCGACCCGCACGGTCAGCTTACCCTGCGTCACCGCCGCCGGCCCCAGCCGCACCGCCGAATTGATCACGACCGTGCCGGTGCGCGCGTTCACGATCACCCGCGCCGCCGGCTCGGCGGGCGTGACAATCAAATTCTCGATCGCGCTCATCAGTTGCGCGCGGACATCGGCGCCGCCCGGCGCGGTGATCGCGATCGAGACCGCGTCCACCGCCTGCGCCCGCCCCGGCCCCAGCCGCGCGTTGATCGCCGCCGCCACCGTCTGCGCGGTGGTGAAATCGGCGCGCATCAGGTTGAAGGTCATTACCGGGCTGGTATCGAACCCCGTGTCCACCGCGCGCTCGACGCTCGCCCCTTCGGGGATGCGGCCCGAGGACGGGATGTTGACCACGATCTTGGAACCGTCAGCCCCGTCCGCGCCGAGCCCGCCGACCGCCAGATTGCCCTGCGCCATCGCGTAGATCTGCCCGTCGGCGCCCTGAAGCGGCGTCAGGATCAGCGCCCCGCCCCGCAGCGACTTGGCGCGGCCCAAGGCGGCGACGGTCACGTCGATCCGCTGGCCCGGCTTGGCGAAGGCCGGCAGCTCGGCGGTGACGAGCACCGCGGCGGCGTTCTTCAGCGCCGGGTTGATGCCGGCCGGCAATTGCAGGCCGAAGCGCGAGGCGACCGCCTTCATCGACTGGACGGTATATTCCAGATTATCGTCCCCCGTGCCGGGCAGGCCCACGACGATGCCATAGCCGGTCAGCTGGTTCGAACGGATGCCCTGGAAGCTGCCCAGGTCCTTCACCCGCTCGGCCCAAGCGGGGCCGGCGGCGGCGAGACCAAGCAGCAGCGCGATCAACAGGCGGATCATCTTTCGGTCCCCACTCAGAACGGACTGATCACGGAGAAGAAGCGGCTGAACCAGCCCTGGCGCGCCGCGCGGGCGACGTCGCCCTTGCCGGTATATTCGATCTGCGCGTCGGCCACGCGAGTGGAGGGCACGCGGTTGTCCTGATCGATATCCGCCATCCGCACGAGCCCGCGCACCTGCATGAACTCGTCGCCCCGGTTCAGCACCACGCGCTTGGTGCCCTGCACCAGCATCGTGCCATTGGGATAGACGGCGGCGACGGTGACGCTCATCTCGCCCGACAGCGAATTGCTCTGATCGGCCTGGCCCTCGCCCTTGAAGCCGCGATTGCCGCCCACCTTCGCGGCACCCGGATCGAAGGCGAGCGGGCCCGAGCTGGGCGGGGTGATGGCGACGTTGCCGTTGCTGTCCAGCTTGGAGCTCGACGATTTGCTCGCCATGGTCCGCTCCACCAGCACGATCGTCAGCGGATCGCCGACGCGCTTGGCGCGCCAGCCCTCGTAAAGCGGCGCATAGCCATTCGCCGCCTGGAAGATGGCGCCGTTCGCCTGCGCGGGTGGCGGCGCGATCACCGGCGGCGGCGCCGGCATTGGCTGCGGGTTGGGCATCGTCGTGGAGAAATCGGTCTTGGGCTTCTTCTTGCCGAACAGGCTGGCATCGGCCGGCGCCGGCAGCGCGACCGCAGCGGCGAGCGAAGCCAAGCCGAACAGCGCGGCGATCCGCTCGGCCAGCGTCCAGCGGGCGGCCGGGTTCGCGAGCGGCACGCCGGCGGCCGGCAGAAACGCCTCTTCCGCGCCGGCGAAGGCGATCGGATCGGCGCTATCCGCAGGGTAGCGGCACGGACGTGCGCGCTTAGATGTTTTGGTTGACATATTTCAGCATCTCGTCGGTCGCGGCGATCATCTTGGAATTGACTTCGTAGGCACGCTGCGTCTCGATCATGTCGACGAGTTCTTCGACGACATTGACGTTCGAGCCCTCCAGCATCCCCTGGCGGACATTGCCGCGCCCCTGATCACCCGGAATGCCGAGCACCGCCGCGCCCGAGGCGCCGGTTTCGAGCAGATAATTGTCGCCGCGCGACTGCAGCCCGGCCGAATTGGGGAAAGTCGCGACCTGGATCTGCCCCAACTGCTGCAGATCCGCCTGGTTGGGGATCGAGGCCGAGACGGTGCCGTCGGTGCCGATGGTGATCGAGGTCGCGTTCTCCGGGATGGTGATCCCGGGCTGCACCTGATAGCCATCCGCCGTCACCAGCAGACCTTGCGCCGAGCGGCTGAAATTGCCCGCGCGGGTATAGCCGAGCTGGCCGCCGGGCAGTTGCACCTGGAAGAAGCCGGCGCCATCGAGCGCGAGATCGAGCGAATTGCCCGTCTGCGCCAGCGACCCCTGGGTATCGATCCGCGCGGTGCCCTGGATGCGCACGCCGGTGCCAAGGTTCAAGCCCGTCGCATATTGCGTCTGCGCGGTGCTCTGCGCGCCCGGCGCGGTCACCGTCTGATAGGCGAGCGTCGCGAAGGCGGCGCGGTCGCGCTTATAGGCGGTGGTGTTGACGTTCGCGAGGTTGTTCGAGATCACCCGCATGCGCATGTCCTGCGCGTCGAGTCCGGTGCGGGCGATGTGGAGCGCGGCGCTGCTCATTCGACTCTCTCCTAGCTCGGCAGGCGCATCAACGATGCGCTGCTTTCGTCGAGTTGCTTGGCTTCCTTCATCAGGTTGGCCTGGATTTCGTAGCTGCGCTGGTTCTGGATCATGTCCACCAGCGCTTCGGTGAGGTTGACGTTGGACCCTTCGAGCGCGCCCGATTGCACGTTCGCGGTCAAATCCTGGGGCAGCGCGCCGCCGCCCTTCACATAGAGCAGGTTATCGAGGCCCTTCGTGGTGGCCGAACCCTTGGTGCTCACCAGCTTGATCGTCTCGATCACCTGGGGCTGGGTGCCGGGGGGCGAGCCCTGCGGCACGATCTGCACCGCACCGTCCTGCGCCACCGTCACCCGATCGGCGGGCGGCACGGTGATCGGTGCCCCCCCGGCACCGATCACCGGGAAACCGTCTCCGGTTTCCAGCACGCCCGACGGCGCGATCCGAAGATCGCCGCGGCGGGTATAGGCTTCCTGGCCGTCGCTCGCCTGCACCGCGATCCAGGCATCCCCCTGCACCGCGATGTCGAGCGACCGCCCGGTTTGCACCACGGTGCCCGCGCGGCGATCGATATCGGTGATCTCCTCGGACGCGGGCTGGCGCGATTGCAGGCCGGGGCCTTTGACGTTCAGCTGATCGAACACCACCCGATCGGCGCGAAAGCCGATCGTCGAGGCGTTCGCCATGTTGTTGGCGATCGCCGCCTGGGCGGACAGGTGCGCCCTGAGCCCCGAGGCGGCGGTATAGACCAGCTTATCCATCTAGTTGGCCCCCCAATTCCCAGCCGTCAACGGATGTTGAAGATGGTCTGGCTGATCGAGTTGTCGGTCTCGAGCGCCTTGGCGTTCGCCTGGAAGTTGCGCTGCGCGGCGATCAGACCGACCAGTTCTTCGGTGATGTCGACGTTCGAGCGTTCGATCGTGCCGGAGAGCAGGTTGCCGAAGCCGTTCGCGCCCGCCTCACCCGTGATCGGCGAGCCCGACAGGCCGGTCGAGGCCCAGGTCGAGTTGCCGAGCTGGCGCAGGCCCGAGGGGTTGGAGAAGTTCGCGAGCAGCACCTTGCCCAGCACCTGCGACGTGCCGTTCGAGAAGCTGACCGAGATCAGGCCTTCCGAGTCCACCGTCACGCCCTGCAGCTGGCCAACGGCTTCGCCGTCCTGGCTGCGCTGCGGAATGTCGAACGGCGACGAGCTCTGCTTGGTGACCGAGCCGAAATCGATCGCGATCTGCTGCTGGTTCGGGCTGCCCGAGGGCGTGAACGGCGGCAGCGTGGTCGGCGTGGTCGGCGCGGTGAGCGTGCCGGCCGGATCGAAGGTCAGCTGGAAGCCGGTGCCGACCTGCTGGTTGCCGACATAGGAGAAGACGCTCCACTGGCTGTTGCCGGTGGTGCCGCCAACCGTGTCGCGGCGGAAATAGTTGGTCAGCGTCTGCGCGTTGCCCTCGGCGTCGTAGATCGTCGTCTGGGTCGAATAGTTGAAGCTGTTCGGGTTGAACCGATCGAAGGTCGTCACCGACGGCACCGCCGCGCCCGAGGGCAGATTGGCGGTGAGCTGGACGTTCGCGGTCGGCACCGGCGTACCGCTGGTGGCGGGCAGGCGCAGCGGGGTCGCCGAGCCGAGCCCGGCGGCGACCACCGCGCCCGAACCGTCCGCCGGATAAGCGAGCAGGTGCGCGCCCTGGCCATCGACGACATAGCGATCGGCATCCACCAGGAAAGCGCCGTTGCGGGTGTAGTTCACGCTGTTGCCGTCAAGCTTGGGCTTCACCGCGAAGAAACCGTCGCCCGAGATCGCGATATCGAGCGAGCTCTGCGACTGCACCAGGTTACCCTGGCTGAACTGCTGGCGGTTCGCCTTGACGACGGTGCCCGAGCCGACCGCCGAGGTCGGGTTGCGCGACACCGACGACGCGATCACGTCGGCGAATTCCGAACGGCTCTTCTTGAAGCCGTTGGTGGTGACGTTGGCGAGGTTGTGCGAAATCACCGACAGATCGGTCTGGGCCGCCTGAAGGCCGCTCAAGGACGTGAAGAACGACATGGCTTATACTCCTCTATTCGAATGACTTAGCTTGCCTTGCGCACTTGACTGGGGTCGATCTGACCCAGGCCAACCAGGTTGAGCTTCGGCGCGCCGCCCGCGGGCAGCGACACCGATTCAACCGGCGCCCAGACAAGCCCGGTCGTGCCCACCGACTTGCCGTTGTTGCTTGCGGTAACGCTGATCTTGTACGGGCCCGCCGGCGCGGGATCGCCCGCCGCCGTTTTCCCGTCCCATTTCCAATCGACGCTGCCCTTCTTCTGCGCGCCGAGATCGACGACCTTCATCAGCTCGCCATTCGGCGCCTGGATCGCGACGCGGACCGAGGCCGCGTCCGCCGCCAGTTCCACCGCGCCATCGACACTGCCGTCGCTGTTGGCGAAAGCGCTGTTGCCTTCGGTCAGCACCGCGCGGCCGACATAGCTCATCGCGTCGCTGGTGCTGGTGCCGTTCAGCCGATCGGCGACGGTCTTCAGCGTCTTGTTCATCTCGGCGATGCCGCTCACCTGGGTGAATTGGGCGAGCTGGGTGATCTGCTGCATCGGGTCCTGCGGCGCGGTCGGGTCCTGGTTCTTCAGCTGCGCGGTGAGCAGCGTCAGGAAGTCCTTCTGCGTCAGCTGATTGGCCTCGGACGCGGTCTGCACGTTCGGCCCGGCCTTGTCGGCCGTCCGGGTGATACCGAGATTCTTCAGCGTGCTGTCGAAAGCGGTGGTCGTCGCGGTCATGATCAGCGTCCCAGCTTCAAGGTATCGACGATCAGCGACTTGGCGGTCTGCATCACCTCGACATTGTTTTGGTAAGTCCGCGCGCTTTCGAGCATGTCGACCAGCTCGCGGGTTTCATCGACCGCGGCGACGAAGACGTTGCCGTCCTTGTCCGCCATCGGGTTGGAGGGGTCGTAGCGCTTGACCGGCGCGTTGCCGGCGCGGACGATATTCTCGACATTGACGGACGAGAGCCCGCTCGCCTTGTCGAACTCGGTGCGGAACACCGGCTTCATCGTCTTGTAGGCGCCGGCTTCCGTGGTGGAGACGACGCCGACATTGGCGAGGTTCGACGCGCTGGTGTTCATCCGCACCAGCTGCGCGGTCATCGCGCGGCCGGCGACCTGGAAGATCGTCATCGGACGGTCGGCCATCTTATTCCCCCTTCAGCGCGCGGGTGATCTGGCCGATCCGCCCGTTGAGGAAGGAAAGCGTCGTCTGATAGGCGACGGCGTTCTCGGCGAAGGCGGTCTGCTCGGTGGCGAGCTCAACCGTGTTGCCGTCGAGCGAGGACTGCACCGGCACGCGGAACTTCGTGGCCGCGTCGATCGCATTATCGGCGATCCCGCCGCTGCTCGCTTGTCGCATGGCCGCATCGAAATCGATGTCGCGCGCCTTGTAGCCGGGGGTCGAGGCGTTGGCGATGTTCGACGCCAGCACGCCAAGGCGCCGCGACCGCACTTCAAGTGCGGCCCCGTGGACCCCGAAAAGCTGTTCCCCTAACACCATGGGCATCCCCCATCAGCGAAATTGCTCCGGCAGCATCGAAGCAAGGGGCGTGCCAATTTTTGAGGGTGACATTAGATGTGCGGCGTAGGGCCGTTCCATGCTGAGCCCCTCCCCCTTGGGGGAGGGGTTGGGGTGGGGGCTCGCCCGGGCGGACCGTCGGGCTTCTGAAGCCCCCACCCCCAACCCCTCCCCCGGCGGGGAGGGGCTTTGGTTGAATAACCCTTCCCCCGCCGAGGCAGAGCCTTGGTTGAATAAGTAGTCCTACCAGGCTCGCGCGCAATTTGGCCCGCCCCTTGCTTAAGCGCCTGGCATGGACCTGGTTTCGCTGCAGCCCTTGTTCGATCCCACCGCCTTCGCGCTGGTCGCGGGGGGTACGTTGCTCGCGGTCGCGTTGCGCACGCCGCTCGCCGATCTACGGCGCGCGGGCGGCGCTTTGCCGCTCTTGTGGCGCAAGCCGTTCAGCGCCGAGCCCCTGATCGCGCAGATCGGCGCGCTCAGCCGGATCGCGGCCCGCCACGGCGTCGTCGCGCTCGAACGATCGGTGATCGAGGACCATGAAATCGCCGCCGCCGTCGCCACGATCGTCGATGGCGGTGACGGCGTGGCGGTGAGCGAAACCCTCACCACGCTGCGCCGCGCGCGCACCGAACGCCATGTAAGCGCCGCCGAGACCTGGTCGAGCGCGGCCGATCTCGCGCCGGGCATCGGCATGATCGGCACGCTGCTCGGCCTGGCCGGCATGTTCCGCGCGATGGACGATCCGATGGCGATCGGCGGCGCGATGGCGGTCGCTTTGCTTTCCACCCTTTACGGCGCGGTGATCGCCAATCTGATCGCCCTGCCGGTCGCCAATCGGCTGCGCCAGGCGGCGCGGCTGGAAGCGATCGAGCGGTTGCGGCTCGAAGCCCCGCTGGTCGCGCTCGCCGAGCGCGAAGCGCCCCGACTGCGCCGGCCCAACACCGCGGAGGCGGCATGAGCGAGGCCTTCTTCCCCGATCCGCGGCCGCCGCGCCCGATCTGGCTGATAACGCTCGCCGATCTGGCGCTGCTGCTGCTCGGCTTCATCGTGCTGGTGCTGGCGCATCAGAACAACCAGCGCGCGATCGCGGCCGGCCTGCGCGAGCGTTTCGGCGGCAAGGCGCCGGCGGCGAGCCGCCCCGCGCTCGCGCCGATCGAGCCCGCCGTGCTGCCGCTCGCGGCGGCGGCGCTGCTCGATTTCGCGCCGGGCAGCGCCACTCTGCCCGATGATCCGGCCGCGCTGATCGCCTGGGCGAAGCGCGAGGCGGGTGATCCGCGCCTGCGCCTTACCGTCACCGGCATCACCGATACCAGTGCCGCCGATCTCGATCCGCTCGCGCATAGCGCGCCGCTGCTCGCCGCCGATCGCGCGCGGGCGGTAGCGGCGAAGCTCGTCGCGGCCGGGATCGACGGGCGCCAGATCGCCATCGCCACCGCCGCCACGCCCGGCAAACGTGGCGTGATGGTGACGGCGGGCTTTGCCGGAGACCGGCAATGATTTGCCGGCAACCGAATTTCGCGAGGGAGCTCAACATGATGCGCTTTGCCGCTTTGCCGCTGCTGCTTGCCGCCGCGCCGGCGGGCTTTCAGGATACCGGCCTGATCGACCAGGCGGTCGCGGGCTTCACCGGCCGCCCGATCGGCGCCGAGGGCGGCGCGCGCACGCCCGTGGACGCGCGGCTGCGGCTCGCCGCCTGCCCGATGGTCTCGATGGCGTGGATGAGCGAGGCGCACGATGCCGTCGTCGTCAGCTGCACGGCACCGCAGTGGAAAATCTATGTCCCCGTGGTGAGCGCCCCGCGCCCCGCCGGGCAGGCGCCGGTTGCCGCCTATCGCCCCGCGGCGCCCGTGGCGGCCGCGCCGGTGATCAAGCGCGGCGATCCGGTGACGGTTTCGGCGAACGCGGCGGGCTTCGCGATCACCCGCGAGGGCGTGGCGTTGGGCGATGCCGCCCCGGGCGCGCGCTTTTTCGTCGATATGGACGGCAGCCGGAAAGGCGTGCAGGCCGTCGCGGTCGCCGCCGGCCAGGCGGTGTTGCCGGGCTATGAGCCCTGACTGCCGGTGATGATCGCTTTTGAATCAATAGCTTATCCGGCACTTGCCGGCCCGACCGGCAAAAAAATGCCGGCCGGCAAAATTTTTTTGAACAAACCCCTAAAATTCGCCGCGCGCCGGTCGTTGCTTCAATCGTGGCAGCAGCGAATAGGTGGCGACATGGTTGATCCCATCGGGACCTCCACGGCAACGAGGCAGACGGCGGCGAAGGAACGCGCGACTCCGGTCGTGACGACGCCCGCGACCCTGCCGGTGACGAGCGAGCCGGCGAGCGCCGATGGCACCACGCCCGCGCTCGGGCTGCAATCGATCGCGCGCCAACTGGCGGCGGAGGCGCCGGTCGATGCCGATCGCGTCGCCCGCATCCGCGCGGCGATCCAGAACCAGACCTATCCGATCCTCCCCGAGACGATCGCCGATCGGCTGATCGCGCTCAAGCTCAACTGGAGGCCCGAATGACGCGCCGCGACGCGCTCGTGCGGGTGATCGAGGCGCTCCACGCCGAGATCGCCGCGCTCAAGACCAATGACGTCAGCGCGCTGGAGCGGGCGACGCAGGAAAAGCTCGTCCATCTCGATACCGTGGCGCGGCATGATCACGAGCCGGTCACGCTCGAGCTGCGTGGCCTGGCCGAGGAGGCCAACCGGCTGAACGAGACCTGCCGCATCTATGTGAACCTGATGAGCGCGAACGTCCGCCGCCGCCTGCAGCAGCTCGCCGGCGCCCCCGCCGGGGGCTATGGGACGGGCGGCATGGCCAATCTTGGCGGCTACGCTTTGGCTTAAGAATCCTTCCCATTCCTGGGGAGGTGGCAAGCGCGCGAGCGCCTGACGGAGGGGGACCGCAACAAGGCCCACCCCCTCCACCACGCGCTTCGTGCGCGGTCCCCCTCCCCGTGAACGGGGAGGATTGCCACCATACCAAACTGGCACGGCCTTTGCTGATGATCCCCTGAACGGGGAACAATCAGTGGGCCAGCAATGAGCATCACGCCAATCGCCAATCGCCAGAGCGCGGTGCAGACCGCGATCGCGCAGGCGTCCGCGAAGACGGGTATCGATTTCAACTATCTGCTCGGCCAGGCGCAGGTGGAAAGCGGCATGCGCCCCGGCGCGCGCGCCGCGACTTCCAGCGCGAGCGGGCTCTATCAGTTCGTCGAGCAGAGCTGGCTTTCGGTCGTCAAGAAGCACGGCGCCGAGCACGGCCTCGGCTGGGCGGCGGACGCGATCCAGCCCGGCGGGCATGGCCGGCTGAGCGTGAGCGATCCGGCCACCCGCCGCGCGATCCTGAACCTGCGCAGCGATCCGCAATATGCCTCGCTGATGGCGGCCGAGCACGCCTCGGACAACAAGGCCAATCTCGAAGGGATGCTCGGCCGTCCGGCGACCGGCACCGATCTTTACATGGCGCATTTCCTGGGGCTGGGCGGCGCGCGACGCTTCCTGCAGGCGCTGGAGGCCAACCCCGATCGCAACGCCGCCGCGATGTTTCCGGCCGCGGCGCACGCCAATCGCGGCATCTTCTACGGCGCCAATGGCCAGCCGCGCAGCGTCGGCGAGATTTACGAGCGTTTCGCGGCGAAGCTGGACAAGGGCGCCGATGTCGCCGGCGGCACCGGCCGCGCTTCGGCGGTGCTCGGGCTGGGCGACGCCGAAGTGATCGCGGGCGCGGGCGAGGACCAGGGCGACGCGCTCAGCTGGGCGCGCACCACGCTCGATCAGCTCGGCGCACGCCCGGGCAGCGCGACGCAAGCCAATCTGCTGCGGCCGACGCCCGACAATGCCCGGCTCGCTTATCTGATGCTCGCGCGGCTGGGGGGTAATTGATGGCCGGTTTCGCCCTGCCCCGTTCCTCGGCGGCGGTCGCGCGCGGCGCGGCGCTGCCGGTCGCGATCCTGCTGCTCGTGCTGCTGATGGTCGTCCCGATCCCGGCGGCGATGCTCGACATCTTCTTCGTGATGAACATCACCATCAGCCTGGCGGTGCTGATGGTTTCCTTGAACACGCAGAAGCCGCTCGATTTCTCGGCCTTCCCCAGCGTGCTGCTGTTCGCGACGCTGTTCCGCCTGGCGCTGAACGTCGCCTCTACGCGCGTGGTGCTGGTGCACGGCCATGAGGGCGAAAGCGCCGCCGGCCATGTGATCGAGGCGTTCGGCACTTTCCTGATCGGCGGCGATTATGTCGTCGGCCTGTTCGTGTTCACGATCCTCGTCATCATCAACATGATCGTGGTGACCAAGGGCGCGGGCCGCGTCTCCGAAGTCTCGGCGCGCTTCACTTTGGATGCCTTGCCCGGCAAGCAGATGGCGATCGACGCCGATCTGAACGCGGGGCTCATCACGCCCGAGGAAGCCAAGGCCCGCCGCGTCGAAGTCGGCACCGAGGCCGATTTCTACGGATCGATGGACGGTTCGTCCAAATTCGTGAAGGGCGACGCGATCGCCGGTCTGTTGATCCTGGCCGCCAATATCATCGGCGGGCTGATCCTGGGGCCGCTGAGCCACGGCCTCACCATTCAGGACGCGGCGCAGAAATATGTGCTGCTCGCGATCGGCGACGCGCTGGTCGCGCAATTGCCGTCGCTGATGCTGTCGATCGCCGCCGCGACGATCGTAACGCGGGTCAGCTCGTCGATGGACCTGGCGGGCCAGATCGGCAGCCAGTTCGGCTCGGCGCGGACCTGGACGCCGGTCGCGGCGATCCTGACGTTGCTCGGCGTGCTGCCGGGGATGCCGCATCTGGTAATCCTGCCGGCCGCCGCCGGCTGCGGCTATCTCGCTTATGCCGCGCACAAGGCGGCGAAGCGCCCTGCCCCGCTGCCCGAAGCGCCCGCGCTGCCGGCGCCCGATCCTAGCAAGATCAGCTGGGAGGAAGTGGCCGACACGATCCAGGTCAATCTCGACATCGGCTATGGCTTGGTGCCCTTGGTGGACGAGCGCCGCGGCGCGCCGCTGATGGGCCGCATCACCGGCGTGCGCCGCCAGCTTTCCAAGGAACTGGGCTTCGTCGTGCCGCAGGTGCGCGTACGCGACGACATCAACCTGCCGCCGTACAGCTACCGCATCATCGTCGGCGGCGTCGTGCTGGGCGAGGACCAGGCGAGCCCGGACGAGATGCTCGCGCTCAACACCGGCCAAGCCTATGGCGAGCTGCGCGGCAAGCCGGCCAAGGACCCGACTTTCGGGCTCGACGCGACCTGGATCGCGCCGAGCGACGCCGATGCCGCCACCGGCATGGGTTATCTGGTGGTCGATGCCGGCACGGTGATCGCGACGCATCTGAACAACCTGCTTTCGGCCTATGCGAGCGAACTGCTCGGCCCGGACGAAGTGCAGAACCTGCTCGACGGGTTGAAGGAGCGCGCCGCCAATCTGGTCGCGTCGCTCTCGCCCAACCCGGTGCCGCTCACCACGCTGACGACGGTGCTCAAGGGGCTGCTGGCGGAGGGCGTGCCGCTCAAGGAATTCCGCCGCATCGCGCAGGCGATCGCCGTGGGCGCGCAAAAGACGCTCGATCCCGAGGAGCTGGGCGAGTTGATCCGGCCCGAACTCGGCCCGCTGATCATCCAGAAGCTTGCTGGGGTGCGCGATCCGCTGCGGGTGATGACGCTGGAGGGTCAGCTCGAAGGGCTGCTCGCGCAAGCCGTGCGCAGCGATCCGGCGCGGCGCCATGTGATCGATCCCGATCTCGGCCGGCGCATCCTGGAGGCGCTGCAGCGCGCGGCGCAACCGCTGGTCGCCGAAGGCAAGCCCTTCGCGCTGGTGGTGCAGCCCACGATCCGCCTCGCCATCCGTAAGCTGGTGAAGACCGCCATGCCCGACACGCCGGTGATGAGCTTCTTCGAAGTGCCCGAGGACAAGGCGGTGGAAGTCGTCGCCGTGATCGGCGCGCCGGGGGCGCTGCAATGACTCCCCTGCCCCGCTTCGACGGCGCCCAGCCGCTGACCTACGGCAAGGCCGGTGCCGTGCCCGATCTGAACGCGCTTGCCCGGCGGCACGCACCGCTGGTGCGGCGGCTCGCCTGGCATGTCCATGGCGGCATGTCGAGCGCGATCGAGGTGGAGGATCTGGTCCAGATCGGCCTCGTCGCGCTGGTCGAGGCGGCGACGAGCTTCGAGGATCGCGGCACGGCAAGCTTCGAATCCTATCTCGTCACCCGCGTGCGCGGGGCGATGATCGACGCGCTGCGCCGCCAGGCGACGCTGACGCGCGGCGCGATGCGCCGGCGCAAGGCCTATCAGGAAGCCGTCACAAGCCTGAGCGCGCTCACCGGCAAGCGCCCCGACGAAGCCGCTGTGGCCGAGCGGCTGGGCGTGACCCTGGAAAAACTGCGCACCGACTATGCGACCGCGGAGCCCGTGATGATGGAATCGATCGACGACGTCTACACCGACGACCTGCCGCTGTTCGCGAGCGACGAACCGAGCGCGTTCGACCAGTTGGCCGACGAGGATCAGCGCCGCGCACTGATCGCCGCGATCCAGGCGCTCCCCGAGCGCGAGGCGCAGGTGATCCAGCTTTATTATGTCGAGGAAATGAACCTGGAGGAGATCGGCCAGGTGCTCGGCGTCGGCAGCGCAAGGGTCTGCCAGATCAAGAAGGCGGCGCATGATCGGCTGAAGAAGGCGCTCGCCCGGCTGGGCTAGTTTATTAGCGTTTTGACCCCTTGGCCCCCTTACCCAACCCTCTCCCGTAAACGGGAGAGGGCTTTTTATTGCTCTGTGCGTCTTAAAGCCCTCTCCCGCTCACGGGAGAGGGTTGGGTGAGGGCCTTCTTCTTCTTTCTCCCTCCCCCAAAAAACAAAACCCCGGCCGAGCATTTCGCTCGACCGGGGTCTCGTTGGATCGTCCCGGCGCGGATGGGGGGATGCGCCGGGACGAAACCTCGTTAACGGAGCAGCTGGAGCACGCCCTGCTGCGACTGGTTCGCCTGCGCGAGCATCGCGGTCGACGCCTGGCTCAGGATCTGCGCCTTGGCGAGCGCGGTGGTTTCAGACGAGAAGTCCACGTCTTCGATGCGGCTGCGCGCGTCGGACAGGTTGGTCGCGTTGCTGGTCAGCTGATTGACCTGGCTTTCCAGCTGGTTCTGCGCCGCACCGAGCTTCGCGCGGCGGTTGGCGACGGTCGCGATCGCGTCGTCATAGTTCTGCAGCGTCGCGGTGGTCGTCACGCCCGTCGAGGTCACGACGTCGCCCACGCCGCCCGAACCGGTCGCCGCGAGATCGGCGCCCAGATCGAGCGAGATCGCGTCGGTCGAGGCCGCGCCGGCCTGGATCGTCACGGTGCCGCCCGAACCGCCGGTGCCGTCGAACAGCTTGATGCCGTTGAAGGTGGTGTTGCTGATCACGCTGCTGATCTGCTTGGCCAGCGCGTCCTGCTCCAGGGTGATGTTCGAAGCGTCGCTGGTCGAATAGGTGCCGTTCGCCTTCTGCACCGCCAGCTCGCGCATGCGCTGCAGCATGTTGCTGACTTCGTCCAGCGCGCCTTCCGCCGTCTGCGCCATCGAGACGCCGTCATTCGCATTGCGGATGCCCTGGTTCATGCCCTTGATCTGCGCGGTCATCGACGCGGCGATGGCGAGGCCGGCGGCGTCGTCCTTCGCGGAGTTGATGCGCTTGCCGGTCGAGAGGCGCTCCATGCTCTGCTTGAGCATCATGTCAGCCTTGGTCGCGGCGTTCGACGCGCGCAGCGAGCTGATATTGGTACCGATAACAGCCATTTCCCGTAACTCCTTCTTCCCTGACGTCTCCGCCGCCCCCCATCGGAAGAGCCGCGCCGTCGAGAGGAGGAACGACCGTCCGCCGCCGACATTAAGCAGTTTCGCAAACGTACCAGTGAAAAGATTTGGGCATGGTGTTTGCATGGACAAGCAACGGATCGCGGGTGCGTTCTCCCGGCAACAGCGGAAAGATTTTGCCGCTCGGCCGGCGAAATTAACCAGCGATTTACCATGGTGGCCGCAATTTCGCTGACACCAAGGGGGGCAAGGAATGCGTTCGATCTTTCCGTCCGCGGCGGTGCTGCGGCAGAAATATGCGCTGATCTCGGGGCTGCGCGCGCAAGGACTGACGCTCGGCTCGTTCGAAGAGACGAAACCGGCGTCGCGCGATCTGTTCCTGATCGCGGAAGGTGAAGTGCCGCCCGCGCCGGCGCGCACCGTGATCCTGGGGAGCGAAAGCCGCCAACTGGTGCCGTTCCATGACGGCAACCCGGCGCGCATCGCGTATCCGGCGGAAGAAGCGCTGATCGGCGACGCCTTCGCCCGCGCGCTGATCGCCGGCGCCGAGGTGCCGACGGCGGCCGATCCGGAAAGCCTGGCGCTCTACGCGCTCGCCGAGCGAGTCGCGCAGGCGGACATCACTGTGCTGATCAACGGCCCCACCGGCACCGGCAAGGAAGTGCTGGCGCGCGCCATTCACTTGAATTCCGCCCGCGCGCAGAAGCCGTTTGTTGCGATCAACTGCGCGGCGCTGCCCGAGGCGATGCTCGAGGCGCTGCTGTTCGGCCACCAGAAGGGCGCCTTCACCGGCGCTTCCTCGGGCGGCGAGGGCTTCTTCCGCGCGGCCGATGGCGGCACGCTGCTGCTCGACGAGATCGCCGAGATGCCGCTCAACCTCCAGGCCAAGCTGCTGCGCGCATTGCAGGAGCGCGAGGTGATCCCCTTGGGCGCCTCCACCCCGGTGCCGGTCGATGTGCGGGTGATCGCCTGCGCCAACCGCGATCTGCAGGCCGAAGTCGCCGCCGGCCGCTTCCGCGCCGATCTTTATTACCGGTTGAGCGTGTTCCCGCTCACCACCAAAGCGCTCGCCGAGCGGCCGCAGGACATTCCCGCGCTCGCCGCGACGCTGATCCTGCGCCATGCCGGCAACCGCGCCACCATCCCTTGGCCGAACCAGGAAGCGGTCGCGGCGCTGCTCGCGCATGACTGGCCGGGCAATGTCCGCGAGCTGGAGAATGTGATCCAGCGCGCGCTGCTGTTCGCCGCTGGAGACACGATCGGCGCCGAACATATCCTGTTCGATCGCCCGGTGACGCCGCCCGCGCCCGTCGCCAACAATGTCGCCGCCTTCCCGACGCCGGCCAGCCCCGAGCGGCTGAGCAACATCGTGCAGATGAGCGAGTTCCAGGCGATCCGCGAGACGCTCGCCGCGTGCGGCGGCAATCGGCTGGAGACGGCGCGGCGGCTCGGCATTTCCGAACGCACCTTGCGCTACCGCCTCGCCAAGGCGCGCGCGCAGGGCGAGGACATCACCAATTTCACCCCGGTTAACAAGGCGGTATCGGCATGAGCGTGAACGGTGTCGGCGGCGGCGGGATTGACCGCGTGCTCGCCCTTCGAGCCCAGATTCTGGAGCGCAACCAAGCGCTGCAGCGCGCCAATCAGGCGGTCAGCGGCCCGGCGGCCGGCGCGCAGGCGCCCGCCGCGGCCCCGGCCAAGAATTTCACCGCCGCGCTCGAGGACGCGCTGCAGCAGGTGAACGAGGGCCAAGCGCGCGCCGGCGCCGCGAGCAGCGCTTACGAACGCGGCGAATCGATCGACATCGCCAAGGTGATGCTCGCCCGCCAGGAAGCCGCGGTCGGCTTCGAGGCGACGCTGCAAGTCCGCAACAAATTGCTGTCCGCTTACAAGGACATCATGAGCATGCCGGTCTAAGATAGATGAGCACCGAACTCGCCACGGCGCCCAGCGCGCCCCTCCCCGCCGCCGCGATCGGCGGCCGTTTCGCGGGTCCGCTCGCGCAGCTGCGCGGCCTGCTCGCCCAGCCGGCGGTCAGGCGTAGCCTGCCGCTGATGATGGTCGTCGCGCTGATCGGCGCCGCCGCGCTCGCCTGGATGACGCTGGCGACGCCGCCGCAGAAGACGCTGTTCCAGCAGTTGCCCGATGCCGACAAGGCGGCGGTGACCAGCGCCTTGCAGGCCGCCAACATCACCAGCCGGATCGACGAGGGCACCGGCGCGGTGACCGTCAACGAAGACGATTATTCGCGCGCCCGGATGCTGCTCGCGAGCCAGGGCCTGCCCAAGGCGGCGCCCGGCGGCTATGCCATTCTCGATCAGCTGCCGATGGGCGTTTCGCGCGCGGTGGAAGGCGAGCGGTTGCGACAGGCGCGCGAGACCGAGCTCGCCCGCTCGATCGAGGAACTCGATTCCGTCGCCGAGGCACGCGTCCATCTGGCGATGCCGGAAGCGAGCGTGTTCGTCCGCGATCAGGCGAGCCCCTCGGCCTCCGTGGTGCTGAAGCTGCAACCGGGGCGCGCGCTCGGCGAGGCGCAGGTTTCCTCGATCGTCAATCTCGTCGCCTCCTCGGTGCCGGGCATGAAGCCCGAAGGCGTGACGATCGTCGATCAGATGGGCACCTTGCTCAGCAAGGCGCCCGGCGAGGAAGGCGGCTCGGCCGCGGCGCAAGCACGGATCGATTTCCAGCGCCGGATCGAGGAGAAATATCGCCAACAGCTCGCCCAGCTGCTGACCCCGCTGGTCGGCGCCGGCAATTTCTCGGCCGAAGTGCAGGCCGAGGTCGATCTCGACGAGACCCAGGCGACACGCGAAAGCTATGACAAGCAGGGCGCGCTGCGCGCCGAGCAGGGCAATTGGTCCGCCGACAAGGCGGAAGGGGCCGCGCCCGGGGGTATTCCCGGCGCGCTCTCGAACACGCCGCCGCCGGCGAGCACGGTGACGACGCCGCCCGCCCCCGGCCAACCGGCGCCCGCCCCCGGCACCAATCCGCCCGGTAGCGCCCCCGGCGCGACGCCGGCAGCGGCTGCCGCCGCGGTGCCCGGCCAGGCGCCGAAACAGGCGGAGACCTTCGCCCGCGCTTATGATCTCAACAAGGAAATCTCGGTCACCCGCGCCTCGCCCGGGCGGATCAAGCGGCTGTCGGTCGCCGTTCTGCTGCGCGATCCCGAAACCGGCCGCCCGCGCAGCCCGGTCGAGATCCAGCAGATCACCCAGCTGGTGCGCGCCGCGGTGGGCGCCGATCCGCAGCGCAACGATCAGGTGACGGTGATCGCCCGCAAATTCGCCGGCGCCGGCAAGGTGGAAGAGAAACACCCCTGGTATGAAGCCAGCTGGGTGCCGATGGCCGCCCGCAACGGCACCGCGCTGGTCATCGCGCTGCTCGTGCTGCTGGTCGGCGTGCGCCCGCTGGTTGGTGCGCTCACCCGGAAGAGCGAGGGCGTGCGTGCCCTGCCCGTGGCCGCGGCCGGCGCGCTCGGCGGCGCGACCGCCACGGCGGCGGGCGGCTCGGCGGACCCGACGGCGCCCGCCGAGTTCGTCAACGAACGCGGCCAGCGCGTGCCCGTCTCGATCGAGATGCTGCAGGACGCGCGCAGCTATGACGAGCGCGTCAGCATGGTGCGGGGCTTCACCCGCGACAATCCCACCCGCGCCGCGCTCGCGGTGCGCGACATGATCCGGGCGGACGGCAGCGATGGCTGAAGCGACGATTCAAACCGGCGATCCCGCCGCCCCGATCGATACGCGCCACTATAGCGGCGTGGAACGCGCGGCGGTGCTGATGATGCTGGTCGGCGAGGAGGAAGCCGCCGCGATCCTGCAGAAGCTGGAGCCGGACGAGGTGCGCGAGCTGGGCAAGGCGATGTTCGCCGTCGCCGATGTGAGCGAGGCGGAGGTGGAATCGGTGCTCGACGATTTCGTCGATAAAGCGCGCGAGCGGACCACGATCGGCTTCGATCCCCGGCCCAAGATCGAATCGATGATGAACCGCGCGCTGGGCCCGGTGAAGGCGGAGAGCGTGCTCACCCGCATCATCCCGGCGCAGGACGCGGGCGCGCTCGATCTGCTGAGCTGGCTCGACGCGGGCGACATCGCGCAGATGGTGGAAAAGGAGCATCCCCAGATCGCCGCGGTGCTGATCGCCAATCTCGATCCCACGGTGGGCGCCAAGGTGCTGGAATTGCTGCCGGACACGGTGCAGCCCGATGTGCTCCACCGCATCGCCAAGCTGGGGCCGATCACAGCGGAGGCGATGGACGCGCTGCGCACGATGCTCGCCAAGCGGATCAGCACCGGCGGCGGCGGTGGCGCGGGGCTGATGCTCGGCGGCACGCGCGAAGCGGCGAAGATCCTGCAATCGGCGCGCAAGGCGACCGAGCAGCGGGTGATGCCCAAGCTCGCCAAGATCGACCGCGACGTGGCGCGCGCGATCGAGGAAGCGATGTTCGTGTTCGAAAATCTGCTCGATCTCGACGACAAGAATCTCGGCACGCTCATCCGCAATGTCGATGGCGATATTCTGGTCCGCGCGCTCAAGGGCGTGGACGAGCCGACGCGCAACCGCTTCCTGGGCTGCATGTCCAGCCGCGCGGCTGACCAGATCCGCGACGAGCTCGAATCGCGCGGGCCGATGCGCCTGTCCGAAGTGCTGGAGGCGCAGAAGGCGATGATCCAGATCGCGCGCACGCTCGCCAAGGACGGTACGATCATGATGGGCGGCGGCGACGACGATTATGTCTGACGCTTTCGTCGCCGGCTTTTCCAGCCGCCACCAGATCAGCGTCACGCCGAGCGAGAGCGGCGAGGGCTTCGCGCCGGTCGACCTCGGCGCACGCGCTCGGCCGAGCAGCGCGCCGGCGACGGGCAAGCCCGCCGGCCCCAAAAGCTTCGCGCCGCGCGCGGTGGGGCCCAAGCATTTCTCCCCCGCGCCGGCCGAACCGGACGCCGAGAGCGCGGGCTGGGATGGCCGCTCGGCCGATCCGCACGCCTTTGTCGACCCGGTCGAACGCGCCCGCGCGCAAGGCTTCGAGGAGGGGGTGGCGCACGCCCGCGCGCTCGCGGAGGCCGAACGCGAGCGCGATGTCGCGCTGATTCAGCAGCTCGCCGCGCGGCTGAGCGACGCCGGGCGGCTGGACCGTGACGCGATCGCCGAGCAATTGCGGACGACGGTGCTGGCGCTGGTCCGCCAGATGGTCGGCGCGGCGCCGATCGATGCCGAGCATCTCGCGGCGCGGGCGGAAGGCGCCGTCGCGCTGATCGCCGAGGCGGCCGAAAGCGCCGTGCTCCGGCTGCATCCGGACGATGTCGCGCTCGTCCGCCCGCATCTGCCGTCGACGCTTCACGCCGTGGCCGACGAACAGGTCGCGCGCGGCCATTTCGTGCTGGAGGCGGCGGCGACGCTGATCGAGGACGGGCCGAGCCACTGGCTCGATCAGCTCGCCCAGACGATCGACCGCGTCGCGCTGCCGCAATGAGCTTCGCGAGCGCTTATCTCGGCGCGATCGCCGATTGCGGCTTCGCCCCCAAGCCGGTGGTGGCCGGCCGGCTTGCCTCGTTCGACGGGCTGCTGATGGAGGCGACCGGGCTCGCGCTGCCGGTCGGCACGGTCTGCGCGATCGAGAGCCGCAAGGGCGCGATCGAGGCCGAAGTGATCGGCTTTCGCGGCACCAAGACCTTGCTGATGAACCTGGGCGGCGGCGCCGCGCCGCTGCTCCCCCAGGCGCCGGTACGGCCGATCGGCCCGCCGGGCGAGGCGGAAGTGGGCGCGGCGTTGCTCGGCCGCGTGGTCGATGGCGCGGGGCGCCCGATCGACGGGCTCGGCCCGATCCGGGGCGCGAAACATTGGCCGCTCGCCGGCAAGCTGCAATCGCCGCTCGACCGGGGGCGCGTGCTGGTGCCGATGGATGTCGGCGTCCGCGCGATCAACGGCCTGCTGACGATCGGGCGCGGGCAGCGCATCGGCATCATGGCGGGATCGGGCGTCGGCAAATCGGTGCTGCTCGGCATGATCGTGCGCGCGGCGCAGGCCGACGTGATCGTGATCGGGCTGATCGGCGAGCGCAGCCGCGAAGTCTCCGATTTCCTCGAAACCAAGGTGGCGGGCGAGGCGCGCAAGCGCGCGGTGGTGGTGGCGGTGCCGGCCAATCATTCGCCCGTCCTGCGCATCCGCGGCGCCTTGCGCGCGACCGCGATCGCCGAAGCCTTCCGCGCGGAGGGCAAGAATGTGCTGCTGATCATGGATTCGCTCACCCGCGTCGCCCATGCGGGCCGGGAGATCGGCCTGGCGCTGGGCGAACCGGCTTCCGCGCGCGGCTATCCGCCCTCCGCGATCGCGATGCTACCCAACATCATCGAACGCGCCGGAGTCGACGTGCAGACCGGCGGCGCGATCACCGCGATCTACACGGTGTTGGCGGACGGCGATGACGGCAACGACCCCGTGGTCGACAGCGCCCGCTCGATCCTGGACGGGCATATCGTGCTCAGCCGCGCGCTCGCCGAGCGGGCGGTGTATCCCGCGATCGACATCGGCCCCTCCGTCAGCCGCGTGATGACCGATATCGTCGACAAGCCGCACATCGCCGCCGCGCGCCGCCTGCGCGGGCATCTCGCGACCTATGAGGAAAATCGCGACCTGATCCTGATGGGCGCCTATCGCGCCGGCGCCGATCCGGAGATCGACTCCGCGATCGCGCATCACGGCGCGATTCTGGACTATATCCGCCAGCCGCCGGACGAGGTGGTGGCGATGGACGACGCGGTGAGCGAGCTGATCGCGGTGTTCGGCGATGGGTGAGACTGCCTTCCAAAATCCTCCCCGTTCACGGGGAGGGGGACCATTTGCGGAGCAAATGGTGGAGGGGGTTCGCCAATGGGGAGCCCGGCGCCACGCTGCCCGCCCCCTCCGTCACGTCTGCGACGTGCCACCTCCCCGTGAACGGGGAGGATTTGGTGGCTAAGCGCGGGCTCGATCGCATCCTGCGCGTGCGCGAGGTACAAGTGACGCTCGCCCGGCTCGACGAGGCGCATTCGCACGAGAAGCTGGCGAGCGAACAGGCGCTGCGCGACCGGATCGCCGCGCTCGCCGCCGATGTCGCGCCCGCCGAGCAGATGGCGGCGGCGTTCAGCCTGAAAGCGGCCGCCGTCTATCGCGAGCGGCTGCACCAATCGGCGGCGGCGGCGCATGCCCGGGTGGAACAAGCGCGCCAGCGTGCCGAGCTCGCCGCCGAACGCACCCGCGCCGCGCGCCAGGACCAGAGCGCGATCGAGAAGCTGATCGATAAGCGCGCCGTCCAGGCGGTCGCCCGGGAAATGCGCGCCTTGGAAAATCTGCCGCAGCCGCCGCGCAAACGGCACGGGATTTGCTGATCTTCCATCCGATTAGCCCTTTTTGCGGAAGTGCCGGATGATCGAACTCAACGCCGCGCTCAGCCTCGCCGCCGCGCCCAGCCGGGTGACGGGCGCCGCGAGCGGCGACGCGCAGGCCTTCGCCGCCTTGCTCGCCGAGGCGCCCGGCACGGCGCCCGTTGCGGCGGCAACCGGGCGGCAGCTTCTTGCCGGCGCGCTTGCCGCCGGCACGGGCGAAAGCCCGGCGGCCACGCCTTCGCTCGCGCCATCGGCCGGCAGCGATTTGCCGGTGGTGGAACGACCCTTGCCGTCCGGCGACGAACCGGCGCGACCGCCGCTCGCCGCCAAGGCGGCGCTGCTGGCGAGCGTCGCCCTTGTGCTGGCGCCGGAGAACGAGGCGGCGCCGGAAAGCCCGCCCGCGACCGAGCCCCCACCACCCACACCCGCCCCACTGCGTTTCCTGGAGCCGGCGCTCGCGCGCGAGACACGGCTCGCCAAGCCCCGCGCGCGCGCGGAGCAGGCCGAGGCCGGCGACACCACGGAGGATCCGGAAGCGCTCGCCGAAATCGCCGGGACGGACGACGATAAGCAGACAGGGGCGTCCCTTCCCCGCAAGGCCGAGGACTTGGCCGAGGCGCTAGTGCCGCGCCCAAGCCTGCCTGCCCGAGCGAAGATCGCCCGCCAGGCTCATGATGGGCCGCCGCCGCGCCCCGCCGCGCTGGCATCGCTGAAGCCGCGCCTCACCGCGGAACCTGTCGAGCCCGAGGCGACGACACCCGCCGTCGCGCCAGACAAGGGCGACACCGCGCCTACCCCGGTGAAGCCATCCGAGGCGAGCGTGCCCGAACCGGCCACCCTTCCGGTGATCACCGAACCGGACGTCCCCGATACCGTCACCGCGACGCCCACCACGGACCAACCCGAAACGAAGCCCGACCCCGCCCCAGCACCCGCTAGCGGCGTCTCCACGCTCCGGCGGGTGGGCCAGGCCCCCGATCAAGCGCCGGCGTCCCGTCCCGCTCCGCGCGCCGTCGCGGTCGCGTCCGATCAGGCGCGGTTCAAGACCGCCGCACCGGCACCGCGCCGGGCCGAGGACGCCGCGCTCTCGGCACCGCCAGTATCGGTCGCCGATGATGCGGCTGCGCCGTCGCCCGACGAAGCGCCAAACGTGACGGTTGACCCCGGGGTCACCGCGGTCACCCCCGCCGATCCGCCCGTCCGCCCCATAGCGGCACTGCAAGACGCGCCGCCGCCGCTGACGGCGTCACGGCCCGCAATCCGGCACGCCGTCGAGGCAGCCGAGCCGACGCCACCGGCTGGCGTCGAGCCCGCGAAGCCCAGGGCACCGGCCCCTCCCCTCGCGCCAGCGCAGGCCGCCGTGCGCCAGCCGCCCAAGCCCGACGCGCCCGAGAGCGACGCCGCGCCGGAAGCGCCTGAGACGAAGCCTAACCCACAGCCCCCGATCGACCTGGCGCCGGTCGCGATCGCCGCGATCGTCACGCCCAGCGCGTCGGTCGCGCCGTCGAATCCGCCCGCGCCGGCGGCGGAGCCCTCGCGCGCCGACTCGCCCACCCCGATCAATGCCGGGGCGATCAGTGCGCCACGAGACCTCGCGCCGGCGCCGCGGGCGCGGCCGGCCATATCCCCGTCCCGCGCCGCACCGCCGACGGAAATCCCGGTGCCCGTCGAATCCCCGGCGCCCAACCCAGCGCTCGCGGCGGCCGAACCGGTGCCGTCAACCCCGCCCGGCGACACGCCGCCCCCGACGCAAATCGACTCCGCCCAAGCGTCTCAGCGCCTTGCCGAGCGGGCGGACCCGATCGCCCCTCGCCGGGCGGAGATCGGTGGCCTCGTCCAAGCGCCCGCCGCGCCGGCCAACCGAGCAGTGGTCCCACCCGCCGAGACCACAGCAGCGAACGCGACCAGCGTCGCGCCCGCGCCGCTCGCCACGCCGCTCGCGGCCACGCCGCGCATCACAGCGCCCAACACCACCGCGCCGGTGCCGCGCGACGCGCCGGCGCCGGTTCCCGCGCCGATACCCGCCGCGCCCACGCCCAGCATCGCCTCCGCGGACAGCGCACCGCCCGCGACCGCATCAACGGCCCCCGCCGCCGCGCCGAACAGTTCCGTGACGGAGGTGGCGCAATCGCTCGAGCCGCGCGCCGCGCGCCCGATCGAGGCGCGGCCGCTCGCCCAGCCATTGCCGCCGCCCGCGCCGCTCGCGGCACCCGCGATCGGCGTCACGCAGCCGGCCGCGCGCGCCTTCGCCGCGCAGCTCGCCGCCGCCCGTCGGCCGCGCATCGAGGAAGACAAGGCCGAGCCCGCCCCGCTCGGCGCCCCCGCCGCGCCGGCGCCGCTCCACCGGCCGGTGGAGGCTCGGACCCCGCTCGATCTGCGTCGCGACGATTGGCCGCAGCGGCTGCTCGACCGGATCGAGGCGGTGCGCGACGCGGCCGATGCTGGCGACACGCGCATCCGCCTGGAGCCACAAGCGCTCGGCAAGATCGACGTCCAGCTCCGCCAGGAGGGCGAGACGCTGCATGTGCGCTTCACCGCCGATCAAGCGCAGACCCGCCAGCTGCTGGCGGACGCCCAGCCGCGTCTCGCCGAACTCGCTGCGGAGCGCGGGCTCAAGCTCGGCCAGGCGCAGGTAAGCGGTGGCCAGGCCGGCGCCGATCAGGGCCAGCGTCCGCCGCCGCGGCCCGAACCAAATGCGCCGCGCGCTAACCATCTCGCAAGCGAACTCGGGGTAGAAGAAGCGCAGAGCGCCGATCGCCGCCTGGCGTGAGGCCGCAGCGTTTAAGGGACTAAGCGATGGCAAAGGCTGAAGAAGCGAAGGCGGAAAAGAAGGGCGGCGGCGGGATGATGGTGAAGATCCTGCTGCTGGTGGTGGTGATTCTACTGCTCGTCGGCGGCGGCGTCGCGGGCGGGCTCTACGCGATGGGCGTGTTCAGCCCCAAGGGCGGCGAGGGCCAGCATTTCGAAGCGCCCAAGCTGGTGCCCAAGACCGAGGAGAAGCGCGCCGGTTCGGGCGGCGGGCATGGCGAGGGCAATGACAGCCACGGCACCACGCCGCTGGGTTCCGGCGGCGACAAATATGCGAGCAATTACTATCAGATGGACAAGGAGTTCACCTCCAACCTGAAGGACAGCGTCCACTTCGTCCAGGTCGGACTCGCCGTCTCCACGCCCTATGACGATCGCGTGCTGGAAGGGCTGAAAACCCACGAAATCGCGGTCCGCTCGGCGATCCTGCTCGCGCTGGGCGAGGCGACCGAGGAGGAGGTGTTCTCGGCCGAGGGCAAGCGCAAGGTGCAGGATCGGCTGGTGAAGGCGATCAACAGCGTGCTGAAGCAAAAAGAGGGCTTTGGCGGGATTAGTAACGTCTACTTTACCAATTTTGTTGTTCAGTAGCGATGCATGGTTAACGCAGCTTCAGCACTGGCCGACGGGGCCGAGCAGGATGGGCGCCCCCGCGCGGGGGCGGCCCATGCCGCGTTGCTCGGCGGGCAGGCGCTGAACCCGTTCGGCGATCTCCACACGCTGCAGCATCTCTCGGCGCTGTTCGCGCGAGCGATGCGCGGCGTGTTCGAGCCGATGCTGCGCCGCGAACTGCGCGTCTGGGCCGAGCCGCTCGTCGTCGAGCGCTTCGCCGCTTATCGCGCCGAACGGCCCGAGGCGCTCACCGCCTGGCTGCCGCTCAAGATGTCACCCACGCCCGGCCAGGCGCTGATGATCATCGACGGCAAGTTCGTGCTGGAACTGCTCGATCTGTTCTTCGGCGGCCGGGGCGAGGCGCCGGTGCCGCTGCCCGGCGAATTCTCGCCCGCCGCCGAGGCGATGATCGCGCGGATCGGCACGCTGCTTGCCAAGCCGCTCCACCAGGCGTGGGAGCCGCTGGCCCGAATCAGCTTCACCCCCGGCCATGCCGAGGCGACGCCGGTGCTGATCGCCGGGTTCGACGTGGAGGAGCCGGTGGTCGTCACCCGCTTCGGTATCGCGAGCGGCGCGGGCAAGCCGACCTATCTCGACGTGCTTTACCCCGTCATCGCGCTGAAGCCGCACGCGCCGCAGCTGACCGGCAAGGTCCATGCGCGCTCGGCGGCGCCCGATTCGGCTTGGCGCCAATCGCTGACGCGCGCCGCGATGGGGGTGAATTTCACACTCCGCTCGGTGCTCGCCGAGCCGGTGATCCCGCTCGCGCAGCTGATGGCGCTGAAGGAGGGCGACGTGATCCCGATCAATTTCGGCGCGGATGTGCCGGTGATGGTGGGCGGTGATCGGCTCGGCTGGGGCACGGTCGGCACGGCGAACGGCCGCGCCGCGATCCGGCTGACCAAATTGGATCGCAAGGACGAGGGGGACTTATGAACGACATGACCGGCCAATTCCCGGTCGACGGCGCGGTGGCGGCCAATTTCCGGCTGCTCCAGGATGTCGACGTGAAGCTTTCGGTCGAGATCGGCTCGACCAGCCTGACGCTGCGCGAACTGCTCGCGCTGGGCGAGGCGAGCGTGATCGAGCTCGACCGGGCGGCGAACGATCTGCTCGACGTGTTCGTCAACGGCACGCTGATCGGCCGCGGCGAAGTGGTGACGGTGGGCGAACGCTTCGGCGTGCGCATGACCGAGCTGATCGCGCCGGATAAGCGCGGGCGGTAGGAAGAGGAAGAAGAAGTCCCTCACCCAACCCTCTCCCGTAAACGGGAGAGGGCTTTGGGGAGCGGCCCAGAATAGCCCTCTCCCCCTTGGGGGAGAGGGTTGGGTGAGGGCCCGAGCCGGGAGCGACGCTGGAAGCTCCTCTGCCGGGCCAAACAACACAAAGAAAAACGCGAACGGCGCCGGGCCCTGCTCGGCACGAAGGTTGCTTTGCGCTTGGCGGACTTGGGGGAATGCCGCGATGATGTGGGATTATATTCTGAAGCTGGTGGTGCTGCTGCCGCTCGTCTGCGGGCTGATGATCGGCTCGCTCTATCTGTGGCGCCGGCTGGAGAGCCGGCTGCCGGGGAACCAGGGCGAACGGCTGATCCAGCTGCGCGAAACGATGATCCTGGGCCCGGGCCTGAAGCTCGCGGTGATCGAGTTCGAAGGGCGCAAGCTGCTCGTCTCGGTCGCCCGCGCGGGCGTCACCCTGGTCGAACGGGGGGACAAATGAGCCCGCACGTCCGCCGCCTGGGCACCGGCCCCAGCCTGTTCCGTGAAGCCGCGCCGCCGCCCCGTCGCGCGGCCGGGCGCTGGCTCTTCGCCCTGCTCGCCTTCACGCTGCTGCTGGTGATCGCTTTCCCCGCCTTCGCGCAGAGCGCTGCTGCCCTCAACCCGCCGCCCACGCCCGCCACCCCCGGTGTCGGCGACGCGATCGATCGCGCGCTCGGCGATCTGGGCGGCGGCAACGCGCCGCTGTCGCTCTCCTTGCAGATCCTCATTATCATGGGGCTGCTCTCGATCCTGCCCGGCATCATCCTGATGATGACGAGCTTCACCCGGATCATCATCGTCCTGTCGCTGCTGCGCCAGGCGCTGGGCTTGCAGCAGACGCCGCCCAACCAGGTGCTGATCGGCCTCTCGCTGTTCCTCTCCTTCTTCGTGATGGCACCGACGCTCGACACGATGAACCGCGAGGCGATCACGCCCTACGCCAACGGCCAGATCGGCGCGACGCAGATGATCCAGAAGGCGGGCGTGCCGCTGCACAATTTCATGATGCGCCAGACCCGCAAGACCGACATCAAGCTGTTCGCCGATATCGCCAAGTCCGGCCCCTATAAATCGACCGCGGAGGTGCCCTATTCGGTGCTGCTCCCCGCTTTCGTCACCAGCGAGTTGAAGACCGCGTTCCAGATCGGCTTCCTGATCTTCCTGCCCTTCCTGGTGCTCGATCTGATCGTCGCGACGGTGCTGATGTCGCTCGGTATGATGATGGTCTCGCCGACGATCATCGCGCTGCCCTTCAAATTGCTGCTGTTCGTGCTGGTCGATGGCTGGGCGCTGACGATGGGCAGCCTTGCCGCCAGCTTCATGAGGTGATGCGATGGACGCGAGCTATTTCCTCTCGGTCGCGAACCAGGCCTTGTGGGTGCTGGCGCTCGCCGCGGCGCCCATCCTGATCCCGGCGCTGGTCGCGGGGCTGATCCTGGGCATGATCCAGGCCGCGACCTCGATCAACGAGCAGACTTTGAGCTTCGTCCCCAAGCTGGTGGTGGTCGGCGTTTCGCTGGTGATCTTCGGCGGCATGATCTTCGGGCTGCTGAGCGATTTCACCATCGGCATCTTCGAACGCAATCCCGATCTGGTGAAATAAGCGATGCTCGGCTTCGGCCTGTCGATTGAACCGCAGCTTTGGGCGCTGATCTTCGTGATGGTGCGGATCAGCGCGGCGTTCACGGCGGCGCCGATCTTCGGCGCGGCGCCGGTGCCGCTGCCGGTGCGCATTACCCTGTCCGGCGCGATCGGCGTGTTGGTGCTCGGCGCCCAGCCGATCGCGCCGCCGGCGCAGATCTTCGCGGTGACGACCTTCCTCATGGTCGCCGCCGAGGCGCTGATCGGCCTCGCCATCGGCTTCGTCCTCCAGATCGCCTTCGCCGCGCCGCTGCTTGCCGGAGAACTGATCGGCAATTCGATGGGGATCGGCTTCGCCTCGGCGATCGATCCGCAGAACGGCCGGTCGTCGCCCGCACTCGGCCAGTTCCTGATGGTGCTGCTGACCCTGTTGTTCCTCTCGATCAACGGGCATCTGATGCTCGTCGACGCGCTGGTGCGCAGCTACAAGGCGTTCCCGCCCGGCCGCGCCTGGCTCGCGCCCGAACAGTTGCGCGACATCGCCTCGTTCGGCGGCTATACCTTCGCGGCCGGTTTCCTGCTCGCGCTGCCGGTGGGGTTCCTGCTGCTGTGCCTCAACCTCATCGTCGGGATGCTGTCGCGCTCGGCGCCCGCGTTGAACCTGTTCGCGGTGGGGCTGCCGGTCAGCCTGGCGGTGGGGGTGATCGCGCTCGCGATCAGCTTCCCGGCGATGGGCGATTATATGATCGTGATCGTGCGCGAAGGGCTCGCCGCGATCGATAGCCTGGTGCTCCGCTGATGGCCGAGCAGGAAGGCGACAAGACAGAAGCCCCGACACCCAAGCGGCGCCAAGACGCCGCCAAGGAAGGCAATATTCTGCGCAGCCGCGATTTCGCGACCGCGCTTACCGTTTTGGCCGGCTGCGCCTGGATCGCGCTGTTCGGCCCGCAGCTGTTCGATGCCTGCCGCGCGCTGATGCGCGCCTCGCTGAGCTTCGGCGCGGCCGATGTCGCCGATTTCCAGCCGCTGCGCCCGCTCGCCTCGGCGGGGTGGCAGATCGCGCCGGCGATGATCGCGCTGTTCGTGATCGCGATGGTCGCCGCGGTCGCGAGCCAGGCCGGGCTCGGGTCGCTGAGTTTCAACGCCGGCCTGCTCGCGCCCAAGCCGAACCGGCTGAACCCCGCCTCGGGCCTGAAGCGCATTTTCGGGCCCCAGGGCTGGATCGAGCTGGGCAAGTCGCTGCTCAAGGTGCTGCTGCTCGGCGCGATTGGCTGGTACGTGCTGCGGTCGATCGACAAGCAATCGGTCGGGCTCGTCTCCACCGATGTAAGCCAGAGCGTCGCGGCGCTGGGCGGGATGCTGGTGCAGGTGCTGTTCGCGATGGCGGGCGGGCTGGTGCTGATCGCGCTGATCGACGTGCCGGTGCAGATGTTCCAGCTGCTGAGCAAGCTGCGCATGACCAAGCAGGAAGTGAAGGACGAGCATAAGGAAACCGAGGGCAATCCGGAGGCCAAGGCCGCCCAGCGCGCGCGGATGCACGCGATGGCCAAGCGCAATATGAAGAAAGCGGTGGCGAGCGCGCAGGTGGTGCTCACCAACCCGACCCACTTCGCGGTTGCGCTGCGCTATGATCGCGGCAGGGATCAGGTGCCGGTGGTGGTGGCGAAGGGCCGCGGCGTCACCGCGCTCGCGATCCGCGAGCTGGCGGCGGAGAATGCCGTGCCGTGCCTGGAATATCCGATGCTCGCCCGCGCGGTCTATTACACCGCGCGCGAGGGGCAGGAGATTCGCGACGATCTCTATCAGGCGGTGGCGACGGTGCTCGCCTTCGTCTTCGGCCTCAATGCGGAAGCGGCGCCACCGCCGATCGACGTCCCGCCGACCGCGCGCTTCGACGAGAATGGCCAGAAGATGCGGGGCGACAAAGCGGCTTCGGCTTAGGACAGGGTTGTATAAGGCTCGAGCCAGGAGGCCGGTCACCCAGCACTTGTTGCGGGGTCCACCGTCGCGCCAAGCCTGGCACTCGCGAATCCGGAAGCACGGCGGATGCCGGAACAAGTCCGGCATGACCTGCATGGAAGGTCTTGAGTCGGTTTGATCGTCAGCGGCGAAGGCACCGACCGACGCCTTGCAACGATACGAAAGCGTGCAACAAAACCATCTGCCGCGCCTCGTCCACCTAATTTCGTTGCGCCCACAATGTAATGTTGTAACATCTTTCGAACCGCGACTCGATCGCGACCGAAGGAGAGGTGCCATGCCCTACACGACCGGTCCCGCCGTCCGCCCGGACGGCCTCGCGCTCGCCGCTGGCGCGACGTTGCTGGCGATCAGCGCCATCTGGCTCGCCGCGCCGAGCTTCCTTGCGGGTCCACCACCCAACGACTTTATCGGGGTGGCGATTGATGCCCCGCCGCCGCCGCCACCGCCGCCGCCAAAGGACCAAGTGCAGCCCAAGCCGCGTGAGGCTGCGCCCCGCTCGCGCGCGCCAACCGCCGTGAAGCCGACGATCGACTTGCCAAAAGAGCCTACCGAAATCGCGCTCGTCCCAGCGAAGGCAGAGCCGGTGGAGCTGCTACCTTCCAGCGGCAGCGGCACCGGGACGGGCGGCATGGGCGCGACCGTCGAGGTCACGCCGCCCAAGCCGCCGGTGCTGGTGCCGCCCGTTATCGACCCACGCTACGCCGGCGGCTTCCAGCCCGATTATCCCGCGGGCGAAATCCGGCAGGGGCGCGACGGGGTGGTGATCGTCCGCGTGCTGATCGGTGTCGATGGGCGCGTGAAGGCGCTCGAACCGGTCAGCGCGACGAGCGAGGATTTCCTCGCCGCCACCCGCCGCCGCGCGCTGGATCGCTGGCGTTTCAAGCCGGCGACGCGCGACGGGGTGGCCTATGAGGAATGGAAGCAGATGCGGGTGACGTTCACGCTGAAGGACGAGTAGCGCCTGGTTTCGACCCACCCCAACCCCTCCCTTCCAGGGAGGGGCTATTCGATGGAGCTGCGTGCAAGCCTACTCCCCTCCCTGAAAGGGAGGGGCTTTAATTCCGAACAACTCCCCTCCCTGAAAGAGTTTCGGGTCGGTCATGCCCCCGGCATGACCTAAGCAGTCCGGGGGACTGCTTACCCGAAACTGGGCCGGGGGTGGGTCGAAGCGGCGCGCCCCCGCTTCAACCGCTCACGTCGGCATCGCCGCTACCCGCCACCGCGCGCTGGATCGCTGGCGCTTCAAGCCGGCGACGCGCGACGGAGTGGCCTATAAGAAGTGGAAGCAGATGCGGGTAACGTTCACGCTGAAGGATGAGTAGCGCCCAGCTTCGGACCCACCCCAACCCCTCCCTTCCAGGGAGGGGCTTTTCGGTCGAGCCGCGTGCAAGGCTCCTCCCCCCTCCCTAAAAGGGAGGGGTTGGGGGTGGGTCGAAGCGGCGCGCCCCCGCTTCAGCTGCTCACGCCGGCATCGCCGCCATCGCCTCGCCGATCGTCGTCACCACCGCGAGCAGCGGTTCGGCCTCTTCGCATTTGCCGGCGCATTGATCGGCCTGCGCCTTCATCTTCGCCAGCACCGCCTCGGCCTTGGGGCGATCGCCGAGCTTGGCATAGGCGACGCCAAGGTCCTGCTGCGCGATCAGGAAATCGGGCGCGAGTTTCACCGCGCGCTCCAGCATCCGCCGCGCGCCCTTGGTGTCGCCCAAGCGCAGGCGCGATGCACCCGTGTAGTAGTAAAGCAGCGCCGGCTGCGAGCTATAGGGGATCACGTCTTCGAAGGCGCGGCCGGCCTCGCGGTAGCGGCCCTCGCCATAAGCGGCGAGCCCCTGCTCATAGCGCTTCTGCGGATCGATCGAGGGGCCGCTGGCACCCGTCGGCGCGCCGGATGCGGCATAGCTGCCGCCCCCGCTCGTGCCCGAGGGCGAGCAATTGGCACGGGCGGTGTTGGGCAAGGTCGCGGCGGCGAGCCCGCCGGTAACGCTGAGTAAGGCGACGAGATTGATCGATTTGCTCATGGCTGTTCCCCGAATCGGCGCGGACATGCGCCCGCGCAACTGGTTGACGCCGCCAGCCGTCCCTGCCCTGGCGCCGCTCTTGTTTCGGCCCGGCGGGCGCTCCGGTTACATCGCCTCGCTCAGCAATTGCTGAAGGTCGATCGGCGTGCGGCTGAGCTGTTCATGGTCGCGATCCTCGCCGCCGACTCCCGCCGCCAGCGCCGCGTCGCGCGCGGCGAGCACCAGGGCGATCTTCGGGCGGCAGAGATGCACCGCCGCCGTCAACCATTCGGCGACCAGTGGATCGCCCGGCGCGTCGCGCAGATCGAAACGGGCGAGCGCGCGCAGGATCGCCGGCGCGGGATAAAGCCACTCGTCGGTCGCCCAGCGGTTGAGCGTGAACAGCGCGGTGGGCAATCCCTGCACCGAAAAGGCCATCGCGGCGATATGGACGATATCGTCCGCCATCGGCACCCGCTCGATCGGGCCGCGCAGCGGCATCACATCGTCCGGCATCGCGCGCAGCGGCAGGAAGAAGTGAAAATGGCCGTGCTCGCCTTGGTCATCCCCGCCCCCGGGATGGGCGTGATAAAAGGCCCGCGCGCCGGTGGCGGGTGAAACGAGATCGCCTTCCGGATAGCGGTTCCACAGCCGCATTGGTATGCCCTCCGGCAGGACGCGCCGCATCAGCGGGCGCCCCTGTTCGGCCATGGCGATCGTGGTGCGGGCAAGGGCGTCAGCGGCGGCGAAAGTGGTCATCAGCGGATCATGCATCCCGTGGCTTCGCGCCGGCGGCGGGGGCGGTTACGGCCGCCGCTTGTTTTTCTCCCGCTTTTCCTTCGCGCCCCCGCGCCCTATCTTGTCGCCATGCGCTTCTTCGCCCGTTTCTCGATCCTGCCTGCGCTCGCCGATCTGCGCGCCTTCTTCGCCGCGCGGAAGAAGCACGAGCTGTGGTTCTTCGCTTGCTCCGCGGCGCTGACGGCGGGGATCATCCTGGCGCTGATCAAGGACGCGTCGGAGTTCAAGCGCCCCTATGAGCGCCAGATCATCTATGTCGAACAATGGCCGGCGAGCCGCACCGACGCCGAGATCAAGGCCGATCAGCGGATCGCGGCGGCGAAGAAGCACGCCGAACAGGCCGAGGTGGAGGCGCTGAAGAAGAAGCGGCAGGAAAGCTTCAAGAAGGTGGACGACGCGCTGAAGCAATGGGGCATCTAGACGCCGCTTGGATGGGCGCCGCGCTCGCGCTGAGCGAGCGGACGCGCGGGCGGACGGCGCCCAACCCCAATGTCGGCTGCGTGATTGTGGCGGGCGGCCGTGTCGTCGGGCGTGGCTGGACCCAGCCGGGCGGGCGGCCCCATGCCGAGGCGATGGCCCTCGCCCAGGCGGGCGCCGCCGCGCGGGGCGCCACCGCTTACGTGACGCTGGAGCCCTGCGCCCATGTTTCCGCGCGCGGGCCGGCTTGCGCCGATCTGCTGATCGCGGCCGGCGTGGCCCGGGTCGTCGCGGCGCTCCGGGACCCCGATCCGCGCACCAATGGCGATGGCTTCGCCCGGCTGGGCGCGGCGGGGATCGCGGTGGCCGAAGGCGTGCGCGCCGAGGACGCGCGCGCGGCGATGCCGGGTTTCCTCACCCGCCAGGCGCTCGGCCGGCCGCAGGTGACGCTGAAGCTCGCCCTCTCGCTCGACGGGATGATCGCGCGCGCCGATGGCGAGAGTCGCTGGATCACCGGCACCGAGGCGCGCGCCCACACGCACCTGGAGCGCAGCCGCCACGAGGCGATCCTCGTCGGGCGAGGTACTTATGAGGCCGACGCGCCAAGGCTCGACGTGCGGCTGCCCGGCCTCGAGGCCCGCTCGCCCCGCCGGCTGGTGCTGACCTCCCGCCCCCTCTCCCTCGAAGCGCGTCACCCCAGCGAAAGCTGGGGTCTCGCCGATCAGGAGCGCTCCCTTGGCGGGAGGCCCCAGCGTCCGCTGGGGCGACGCTCGGAGGAGGAGGGTGCTTCAGACTGGGAAAGCCTTCCCTCCCCCACCGCCATCGCCGATCTTACCGGCGTCGATCATCTCTTCGTCGAAGGCGGCGCGGGCGCGGCGAGCGCGTTCCTAGCCGCCGATCTGGTCGATCGCCTGTTGCTTTACCGCGCGCCGATCCTGATCGGCGCAGGCCGCCCGGCGCTTGGCGATATCGGCCTCGCCAGCCTGGCGCAGGCGCATGGCCGCTGGCGGCTTGCCGAGGCGCGGATGCTCGGCCAAGACAGGCTCGAAATCTATCACCGCACACGCTGAGGGGCGCCCATGTTCACCGGCATCATCACCGATATCGGCACGATCGAGCGCAGCGAGGATCGCGGCGATCGGCGCGTGACCGTCGCCACCAGCTTCGACACCCACGGCATCGATCTGGGCGCCTCGATCGCCTGTTCGGGCGCGTGCATGACGGTGGTCGACAAGGGGCCGGGCTGGTTCGCGGTGGACGTCTCCGCCGAATCGATCCGCCGCACCGCGCCCGGCATGTGGGAAGCGGGCGCGCGGCTGAACCTGGAACGCGCGATGAAGCTGGGCGAGGAGCTGGGCGGCCATATCGTGACCGGCCATGTCGATGGCCTCGCGACGATCGTCGCGATCACGCCCGAGGGCGAATCGCACCGCATCGACATCGCCGCGCCCGCCGAACTCGCCCCCTATCTCGCGCCCAAGGGATCGGTAACGCTGGACGGGGTGTCGCTGACGGTGAACGAAGTGCGCGACACGGAGCAGGGCACCGAATTCACCATCAACCTGATCCCGCACACCCAGCAGGCGACCACGCTCGGCGCGCTCGCGCCCGGCAAGGCGGTGAATATCGAGATCGACGTGCTCGCCCGCTATCTCGGCCGCATGGAAGCACATCGCAAGACGCACATGAAGCTGTGACGTGCCGACTTGAAATCACATCGTGATGTGATTATTCCGGCCGCATGAGCACGCTTCTGATCGACCGCGTCCGCCGCCTCGTCACCGAAGGCGGCATGTCGCGCTCCGGCCTCGCCCGCGCTGCCGGGCTCCACGCCAACACCCTGCGCGAGATCGACTCGCCAGAGTGGAACCCCACCGCCGAGACGCTGCGCAAGCTCGAGACCTTCCTCTTCTCGAACGACGATGCCGATGTCGTCGTGCCGATCGAGGAGATCATCGAGGAAGCGCGCAACGGCCGCATGTTCATCCTGGTCGATGACGAGGACCGCGAGAATGAAGGCGATCTCGTCATCCCCGCGCAGATGGCGACGCCGGCGGCGATCAATTTCATGGCGACCCACGGCCGCGGGCTGATCTGCCTCGCGCTCACCCGCGCCCGGGTGCAGCAGCTCGGGCTCGATCTGATGAGCCGCAGCAACGGCACCCGGCACGAAACCGCTTTCACCGTCTCGATCGAGGCGAAGGACGGGGTGACGACCGGCATCTCGGCGCATGACCGCGCCCGCACCGTCGCGGTCGCGATCGATGCGTCCAAGGGCAAGGACGAGATCGTCACGCCCGGCCATGTTTTCCCGCTGGTCGCACGCGACGGCGGGGTGCTGGTGCGCGCCGGCCATACCGAGGCGGCGGTGGACGTCTCGCGCCTCGCGGGGCTCAACCCCTCGGGCGTGATCTGCGAGATCATGCGCGATGACGGCACGATGGCGCGGATGGACGATCTGATCCCCTTCGCGCAGCGCCATGGGCTGAAAGTCGGCACGATCCGCGATCTGATCGCCTATCGCCGCCGCCACGATCATCTGGTGGAGAAGACCGCCGAGCTCAGCTTCACCAGCCGCTGGGGCGGCGATTGGCGGGCGATGACCTTCCGCAACAAGGCGACTGGCGAAGAGCTGATCGCGCTGCAAAAGGGCAAGGTGCACGCCGCCAAGCCGACCCTGGTGCGGATGCACACCATGTCGATGTTCGTCGATGTGTTCGGCGAGGAATCGGAGCGCGCGGGGCTGCTCTCGCACTCGATGGAGCTGATCGCCGAGCATGATTCGGGCGTGATCGTGGTGATCAACAAGCCGATGCAGGGCCTGGTATCGCGCTTCATCCAGCTGCGGCACGAGGGGCGCGGCGCGGGCGATCCCCAGATCGAGGAACTACGCGATTACGGCATCGGCGCGCAGATCCTGGCCGAGCTCGGCGTGCAGGACATGGTGCTGTTGACGAACACGCACCACACCTTGGTCGGGCTTGAGGGGTACGGCCTGTCGATCGTTGGCGAACGCCCGATCCCGTGCACTTCGGGAGAGTAACCCAATCCTCCCCGTTTACGGGGAGGTGGCGGCGCGCTAGCGCCGACGGAGGGGGGCGGCTTGCGTGGCGCAGCCCCCTCCACCATCGCTGCACGATGGTCCCCCTCCCCGTAAACGGGGAGGATCATTAGAAGGAACCTTCATGGCCCGCGTCCTGATCGTCGAAGCCCGTTTCTATGAACATCTGAACGACCTGCTCCTTGCCGGCGCGCGCGCGGCGATCGAGGCGGCGGGGCATGGCCATGAGACGATCACTGTCCCCGGCGCGCTCGAAGTGCCGGGCGCGATCGCCTTCGCCGCCGAGAGCGGGCGGTACGACGCTTATGTCGCGATCGGCGTCGTGATCCGGGGCGAGACCTATCATTTCGAGATCGTCGCCGGCGAAAGCGCGCGCGGGCTGATGGCGCTCAGCATGGATGGCCTGGCGATCGGCAACGGCATCCTGACGACCGAGAACGAAGCCCAGGCGCTCGTCCGCGCCGATCCCGCGCAGAAGGACAAGGGGGGCGAAGCGGCCAAGGCCGCGCTCCGAATGCTGGAGCTGAAGGGGCGGTTCGGCTGAGCCTTGGCTTGCCGCGAAATCCTCCCCAACTCCGCTGGGGAGGTGGCGGTCGCATAAGCGACTGACGGAGGGGCCGCGCGGGCGGTTGGCGGGCGATTCCCCTCCACCATTTGCCTGCGGCAA
>Ga0310345_10000525_pt1 | contig 54928 bp, 47 predicted proteins | sample HC15DNA20500_MG_FD_204667 | JGI IMG/M metagenome (GOLD analysis project Ga0310345, IMG submission 204667) | Marine microbial communities from station ALOHA, North Pacific Subtropical Gyre - HC15-DNA-20-500_MG | ecosystem: Environmental > Aquatic > Marine > Oceanic | place: Pacific Ocean: North...
GGGTCAACGCGCTCGACACCGGGATGACGCTGGACGATCTGGCCGCCGTGATGCCGCAGGCGCCGGACGGGATCGTCCTGCCGAAATGCGAGGGCCCGGACGACCTGCGCCGGGTGGCGCATTACCTCGCCGCCTTCGAGGCCGCGCACGGGCTTGGGCCGACGAAGATTCTCGCCATCGTGACGGAAACCGCCGGGTCCATGTTCACCATGGGCCAGTACGCGGGGGTCGACGAACGGCTCTGGGGGATGATGTGGGGGGCCGAGGATCTGGCCGCCGCGCTCGGCGCGCGGGAGAACGGGGCGAAGCAGGGCTATCACGAACCCTTCCGGCTGGCGCGGAACCTCTGCCTCGCCGGGGCGGCGGCGGCGGGGGTCATCCCCGTGGACACGATCTGTGCCGTGCTCGACGACCTGTCGGTGGTCGAACGTGAGGCCGCCGAGGCCCGCCGCGACGGCTTCGGCGCCAAGGCAGTGATCCATCCGAAACACGTGGCGCCGGTCAACGCGGCCTTCACCCCGACCGAGGCCGAACTGGCCTGGGCGCAGAAGGTGCTGGACGCCTTCGCGGCGGACCCGTCCGCCGGGGTGGTCCGGATCGACGGCCAGATGATCGACAAGCCGCATGAACGCGCCGCGCGCAAGATCATGGCGGCGGCGGACCAGAGGAGCTGAGGGGGAGATATGGCTGCACCGGGAGGAGAACAGGTTCCGCTGAACGGATTGTCGGCATCGCTGGCACGGGTGGAGACCGCGCTGATCGCGCTGTCGGCCGCGGCGATGGCCGCGATCATGTGCATCGTCGTGCTGGACGTGGTGATGCGCTACGCCTTCGCCGCGCCGCTGGTCTGGTCGTATGACATCATCGGGCTGTACCTCGTCGGCATGGTGTTCTTCCTGGCGCTGTCGGACACGATGCAGCACCACGGGCATATCGCGCTGGACGTGTTCCTGCCCTACATCCCGCACCGCCTGCGCCACGCCGCGCAATCCGCAGGTTTCGCCGCCTCGGCCCTGCTGATCGGCGCGATCACCTGGCTCGAGGTTCACGAGGCCGAAGCGGCCCTCGTCCATGACGACCGCATCGCGGCGGTGATCCCATTCCCGACATGGGTTGCCCATGCGGTGCTGACGCTCGGCATGGGCGTGCTGACCCTGCGCCTGGTCTATCGCTCCGTATTCCACGCCGCCTCCGCCCTCACAGGGCGCGAACTGGTCGAGGTGCCGCCGCCGCCGATCACCGCCAACGTCAGCCGGGAGCACGGAGAATGAGCGTCACGATTGCCCTTCTCGTCCTGGTCCTGATGCTGGTCTTTGGCCTGCCCGTGGCGCTTGCCATGGGGGTGTCGGGGGCGGCCGGTCTCTACATGTTCGGCGGCTGGCCGATCCTGCAGGGGATCCTCAAGACCTCGCCGCTGTCGACCGCCAACAGCTACGAGATCATCACCATCCCGATGTTCATCCTGATGGCGGAATTCGTCATCATCTCGGGCGTGGCCAACGACCTGTTCCGCGCCGCCACCGTCTGGGTGGGCCGGCTACGCGGGGGGGTGGCGATGGCGACCGCGCTGGCGGGGGCCGGGTTCGGCGCGATCTCGGGCTCGTCCACCGCGGCGGCGGCGACGCTGGCCTCGACCTCGATCCCCGCGATGCTGAAGGAGGGCTACGAGCCCAAGCTCGCCTGCGGCGTGGTGGCGATTTCGGGCACGCTGGCGATGCTGATCCCGCCGTCGATCGCGCTGATCCTCTACGGGATCATCGCCGACATCCCGATCGGGGCGCTGCTGATCGGGGGCGTGATCCCGGGGATCATGGTGACCGTCACGATCATGCTGACCATCGCCTTCCTCGTCTGGCGCGACCCCTCGGCCGCGCCGCTCGGGAAATCCTACACGTTCCGGGAAAAGTTCGCCTCGCTGAAACGGGTGGGGCTGGTGCTGATCCTGTTCTTCGCGGTCACCGGCACGATCTATTCCGGCATCGCGACCCCGACCGAAGCCTCGGGCATCGGCGCTTTTGCCGCGATGCTGATCGCCGCCTGGGAACGGCAGCTGACGGCCCCCGCGCTGTGGCGCGCGCTGCGTTCGGCCGCGCAGACCACCTGCATGGTGCTCTTCATCATCATGGGCGCGCATATCTTCGGCTATTTCTTTACCCTGACGCGGGTGACCAACGACATCACCGCCTGGGTCGGCGCGCTGGAAACCTCCCGCTGGGCGATCCTGGCGGTGATCCTGCTGGGTTACCTGATCCTGGGCTTCTTCATGGACCAGATCGCGATCCTGATCCTGACCGTGCCGGTGGTCCTGCCGCTGGTGCTGCAACTGGGGTTCGACCCGGTCTGGTTCGGCGTGCTGATTGTCGTCACGGCCGAGGTCGGCATGGTCACGCCGCCTTTGGGCATGAACGTCTTTGTCGTCGCCCGCTACACCCGCCGCCCCCTGGGTGAGCTGTTCCGCGGCGTGGCGCCCCATGTCTGGGCGCACCTGATCGTCATCGCGATCCTCGCCGCATTTCCCGCCATCACCCTGTGGCTGCCATCGACGATGCAGTGACCACGACACACCCGAGGAGGAGAAGACCTATGAAAACCACTCTCACAGCCGCCCTGCTGGTCGGCGCCAGCGCACTCGCCGTCCAGGCGCAGGACATCACGCTCCGCGTGGCGGACAGCCTGCCGGTGGACCATTACATGACGCGCGGCGTGCTCGAACCGTTGATGGCGCAGGTCGGGAAAGCGACTGGCGGCGCGGTGGAGTTCCAGCATTTCCCGGCGGAACAGCTGGGCAAGGCGAAGGACCTGCTGTCGCTGGCACAGGACGGCGTGGCGGACATCGCCTATGTCGGCGCGTCCTACGTCGCGGACAAGCTTCCGCTGAGCTCGGTCGGCGAATTGCCGGAGGCGTTCACGACGTCCTGCGAGGGCACCAAGGCGTTCTGGGAAATCGCCAAGCCCGGCGGGGCGCTCGATCAGGCCGAATACGCGCCGCAGGGCGTCCGTGCGCTGGCGGTGCTGGTGCTGCCGCCATACCAGGTGTTTTCCGCGAGAGAGATCACCGGACTGGACAGCCTGAAAGGCCAGAAGGTCCGCGCCACCGGGGCGGCCAAGCAGATCGCCTTGACCAAGCTGGGCGCGGTGCCGGTCGCCATGCCGGCCCCAGAGACTCGCGAGGCGCTGTCGCGTGGAACGGTCGACGCCATCGCCTTCCCGCATGGTTCGATCCTGCCCTACGATCTCGTCCCGCATCTGAAAACGGCGACCGAGGGGGCGAACTTCGGCTCCTTCGTGGCGACCTGGATGATTTCCCAGTCGAAGTTCGACAGCCTGCCGGAAAACGTGCAGACGGCACTGACCGAAGCGGGTGCCGCTGCCACGCTCAACGGCTGCGCCGAAACCGACGCCGCGACGGACAGTGACAAGCAGACGATCGCGGACGGTGGCGTGACCTTTGTCACCCTGCCCGAGGCCGATGCGGCCAGCCTGGCGGAAACCATGGCAACCGTCGGCGATGAATGGGCGGCGGAACTCGACGGGCGCGGCAAGGCGGGGACGGAAATCCTCAAGGCCTTCCGCAACGCACTTCCGGAGTGACCAAGGAGCGTTGAGGCAGGGGCCGTGCGGGCATCCGCGCGGCCCTTTTTTATGCGCTGATCGCGGTGTTTCTTCAGGTCGTGAGCCCTTACCCTCCCAGCACCACCGGAGGAACGGAAAAGGACGACAGCTGCGCCGCGGCGCGCCGTGCGGGCGCTGCGCGGCCAGAGGGAATGCCCGCGATGGCCACGCGCCCGCGGCCTGATCCTGTGTCGCTACAACCTTGGCGCGCATGCATCATGCACGATCTGCTGGATTGATCCGACATAGGTATCGTTGCTCGCCTCTGCGCCGGTACTTCCAATCTTTGTCCGCCATACGTGGGACGGTCCAACGACCGCAGCGACAAGATGCGCCCGATATTCCGCTCCTCTCCCAGCCAGGAAAGCTCGTTCGGGAACTCCAGCTCAAAACGGTCCCGTTTTCAGGGAGCAGAGCACGGCAGGTCGACGACGCGCGGCTACCGCCGCGACGCGGACGCGCGGAAAAGCTCTCGTGCGAGGTCGATGAAGACCTTGACCGCGGCGGGCGGGTTGCGCCGGCTCGGGTAGTACAGGCAGAGCGGTGAGAGCGGCGGAGTCCACGCCTCCAGCACCCGGACCAGCCGGCCGGACTCGATATCCTCCCGCACGTCGGAGTCCATGAAGTAGCCGACGCCCACGGATTCCAGCACCGCGATGCGGGCGAGACTGGCCTCGTCCAGCGTCACCGGGCCATCGACGTCGATCTGCAGGGGCTGCCCGTCGGACAGGAACTGCCACCGGAACAGCGCCCCGTTGGGCAGCCGTGTGCGGATGCACGGAAGCGCCAGCAGGTCCGAAGGCCGTCTGGGCACATCGCGCGTCTCGAAGAAGGCGGGGGTGGCGACCACGGCGTGGCGCCTCGGCGGCCCGAGCGGAATGGCGATCATGTCGGAGGGGACGAGAGGCGCGCTGCGCACGCCGAAATCGAACCCCTCCGCCACGATGTCGACGAGGTTGCCTTCGGTCACGAGGTCGATCCTGACCTGCGGAAACCGGCGCAGGGCCTCCAGCACGAGGGGGCCGAGGATTTCGCGCCCCGCCGTCGCGAAGGTGTTGATCCGCAGGGTGCCCGAAGGCGTCGCCTGCTGTGACCGCACCGTGTCGAGCGCCTGGTGGATGTCCCTCAGCGCCGGCGACACCTGATCGACGAACCGCTGCCCCGCCTCGGTCAGCGCGACGCTGCGGGTGGTGCGGTTGAACAGCCGGACGCCCAGCTGTTCCTCGAGCTTGGCGATGGCGTTGCTGAGCGCGGTGGTGGACATGCCGAGATCCAGCGCCGCCGCGCGGAACGACCCCCGGCGCGCGATTGCCAGCACCGCGTCGAAATCGTTCAGTTTGTAGGCCGCCATCGTCCCGGTTTCCGCAATGCCTCATCCGGAAGCATTGCGCTTATCGGGATGCCGTCAAGGGGCTAGATCCGGATCATCTGTCACAAGGGCTGCACCGCGCCCCAAAGGAGACCGAAGCCATGACCATCGAACTACCTGAAGCGATCCGAGCCTATTTCGCGGCCGACAAGAAAGGCGACGCGCAGGCGCTGGCGGCGTGGTTCACGCCAGATGCCGTCGTCGTGGACGAAGGCAACACCTACACGGGCCGCGACGCGATCCGGCAGTGGATGGCGAACGCGTCCACGCAGTACAGCTACACCGTCGAGCCCTTCGCACTGGCCGAGGAAGGCAGGCGCACCGTTGTCACCAGCCACCTCGTGGGCACTTTCCCCGGCAGCCCGGTGGACCTGCGGTACTTTTTCGTTCTCGAAGGAGACCGCATCGCCGGGCTGGAGATCGTCCCATGACCCCCTTTCTGACGCTCGAGGGCAAGCGCGCGCTCATCACCTCCGGCACGCGCGGTGCCGGAGCGGCCACCGTGGAGCTCTTCACCCGGCTCGGCGCGCAGGTGCTGACGACCGCCCGCACCCGCCCGCCGGAGACGCCGGAGACGCAGTTCGTGGCGGCGGACCTCACGCAGGTCCACGGCTGCGCCAGAGTGGCGGAGGCGGTGCGGGACCGGATGGGCGGCGTCGATGTCGTCGTGCACATGCTGGGCGGATCCGCGGCCCCGGCCGGCGGCTACGCCGCGCTGGATGACGCGGAATGGCGGCGGGAACTGGACCTGAACCTGATGCCGGCTGTCCGCCTAGACCGCGCGCTCCTGCCCGGGATGGAGGCGCGCGGCGACGGCGTGGTGATCCACGTAACCTCGATCCAGCGCGCCCTGCCGCTGCCCGAGGCGACCACCGCCTATGCGGCGGCCAAGGCGGCGCTGTCCTCCTACAGCAAGGCCCTGTCGAAGCAGGTGTCGCCCAAGGGGGTGCGGGTGGTGCGCGTCTCGCCCGGCTGGATCGAGACGGAGTCCTCGGTCGACCTGGCGAGGCGCCTCGCGGCGGAACATGGGGTGGATGTGGAGCAGGGGAAACGCATGATCATGGACTCGCTCGGCGGCGTGCCGATCGGGCGGCCCTCCAGGCCCGAGGAGATCGCGAACTTGATCGCCTTCCTCGCCTCGGACCGCGCGGGGACGATCACCGGCACCGAGTACGTGATCGACGGCGGCACGATCCCGACGGCGTGAAGCGGTCAGCCTGCCAGAAGCAGCGCGGCCATGAGCAACTGGATCGCGGCCAGCCACGAGGCCGCGATCCGCAGGCCGGTCCGGCTCCACGGTGCGGGCAGTTGTTCCAGCGCAACGCGGCCGATGCCGGCCCCGGCGGCAACGGCAAAGCTCGCCCCGACGAAGATGCCGAGGTGGATCGGCAGGCTCAGCTCCAGCCAGCCGTGGCCTTCGAGGCTGAGCAGCATCGTGCCGGCCCCGACCGCCAGCGCGAGCGCGACCGCCTCCGGCCGCGTGTGGCGCGGGAGAAGTGCGGCGAGGATCGCGACGGCGGCACCAAGGACGATCATCGCCGGGCCAACCCAGGCGCCGACCCCCGGCGCGAGGACGAACCCCGCCACATGCGCGGCGAAAAGCGCGGGCCAGGCCCGCAGCATTCCCTCCGCCTGCCACAGCGTGAGCAGGAGCCCGAGCGAGAGGCAAGGCAGCAGGGTCAGCGGCGAGAAGAGCACGGCGCTGGTGCCCTCGACGAAGGCTTCGAAGGCATCCGTGCCGGTGCCGAAGCTGTGCGCCCCCGCTTGCGTGCCGGCAAGCAGAAGCGCGGCCGGAAGGGCCGTGCGCAGCAGGTGGCGCGGCCCCCGCACCGGGTTCAGGCGACGCCGACGAGGAAGGCCGCGCCGACCAGCGCGATCACCCCGCCAACCGCGCGCACGGCAATCGTGCCGGCGGGAGACCGGGTGAGGAAACCGACGGCGATGCCGGCCATGTGCAACAGGCCGGTGCCGACGACGAAGCCGACGGCGTAGCCGTAGGCGCTGAACTCTGCGGGCAGTTCAGTGCCGTGCGCGTGGCCGTGGAAGATCGCGAAGATGCCGACGATCACCGCCGCCACCCAGAGCGGTGCGCGCACCGCGAAGGCGACGAGCAGGCCGAGCAGCACGCCGGACAGCGCGATCCCCGTCTCGACCATCGGGAGCGGCACGCCCAGAATGCCGAGCGCACCGCCGAAGGCCATCACGAGAGGGAAGACGACCGGCAGGATCCAGATCGCGGGCGATCCGAGGAAAGCGCCCCAGATGCCGACGGCCACCATGGCGACCACATGGTCCCAGCCGAGGATCGGATGCCAGAAGCCGGACGCGAACCCGGTGTCGATCCCTTCCCCCGTATGCGCGGAGGCCTGCGCGGCGATCAGGGCCAGCGGAAGGGCCAGCAGCAGGCCGGTTGCGAAAGAACGTCGGTTGGTCATCGAAAAATCTCCGGTTTTTCTGGGGCTACGTGTATCAGGCGCCCGACGGATCACAATATTGGGGGCGGCGATGCAGGCTTGCAATGCCGCGCCTCAGCCGGTCTGGTGGCCCCTGCCGGGTCAAGCTGGGGAGGACACAATGCCGGACATTCGCGATCTGCGGGGCGTTGTGCCCTACCTGCCGACACCGCTGACGGCGGAGGGCGCGGTGGACGAGGCCGCGCTGATCCGCCTTTGCGACCACCTGATCGCGGAGGGCGTGCACGGCCTGACGCCGCTCGGCTCCACCGGAGAATTCGCCTATCTGGACTTTGCCGCCAAGGAGCGTGTCGTGGCTGCCACCGTCGCGGCGGCGCGGGGCCGGGTGCCGGTGATCGCCGGGGTCGCGGCGACGACGATCCGCGACGGGGTGGCGCAGGCGCGACGCTGGGCGGCGCTTGGCGCGGATGGGATCCTCGCGGTGCTGGAGGCGTATTTTCCGGTGCCCGACGCGGGCGTGGTCGAGTATTTCACCGCCATCGCCGACGCAACGGACCTGCCGGTGACGCTTTACACCAACCCGAATTTCCAGCGCTCCGACCTGTCGCTCGACGCGATCGACCGGCTGTCGCACCATCCCAACATCCTGTTCGTCAAGGATGCCTCCACGAACACCGGGCGGCTGCTGTCGATCCTGAACCGGACCGAAGGGCGGGTCGGCGTCTTCGCCGCCTCGTCACACATCACCGCCGCCGTGATGCTGATCGGCGGGCGAGGCTGGCTGGCCGGGCCCTCCTGCCTTATCCCACGCCAGAGCGTGGAGCTGTTCCGGCTCTGCGAGGCCGGGAAATGGGCGGCGGCGATGGAGTTGCAGCGCGATCTCTGGGCGGTGAACCAAGTCTTCGCGCGGTTCAACCTTGCGGGCGCGGTGAAGGCGGGGCTGCGGCTGCAGGGGTTCGACTGCGGCGATCCGGCCCCGCCGCAGCCCGCGCTCGACCCCGCGCAGGTGGAGGCGGTGCGGAAGGCGCTGGCCGGTGTCGGCGCGCTCTGACAGGGGAGTTGCGGGGCGCCGAATCCGGCGTAATCTGCGCCAGGTATGCGCAGGCAGGTAACGTTGATGTCGGGTGCCGGGGAGAGTGGCGGTAAGATCGCGCTGGTCCTGCAGGGCGGGGGCGCGCGGGGCGCCTATCATGTCGGTGTCATCCGAGCCATCGCCGAGATCGCTGGGCCCGGGCACTCGCCCTTCCAGATCGTCTGCGGCGCCTCGGTCGGCGCGATCAACGCCGCCGCCGTGGCCGTGGCCGCCACGGATTTCCAGGCCGGGGCGGCACATCTGGAAGAACTCTGGCGCGGGCTCGACAGCCGCTCGATTTTCGACACCCGCGCCCTGCCGCTGATCGCCACCGGGGCCCGCTGGGCGATGACTCCGGTGCTCGGGCCGCTCGGGTTCACCACCACAGGCGGGATCCTTGATTACGCCCCGCTCCACCGCCTGCTGTGCGAGGAGTTCAGCCAGGAGAAGCTTCGGGGGGCGATCGAGGCCGGTGCGCTGCACGCGATCTGCATCACGGCAACCAGCTACACGCAAGGCATCTCGGTGACCTATTACCAGGGCATCGAGGAGATCGCCGACTGGGAGCGCGCCCGCCGCCGCGGCGTTCGCGTCGCACTTGAGCCGGGCCACCTGCTGGCCTCGGCCGCGCTGCCCTTCGCCTTCGCTCCGGTGCGGCTGGAGGAGGGGTATTTCGGCGACGGTGCCCTGCGGCTGAACGCGCCGCTCTCGCCCGCGATCCACACCGGGGCGGAGAAGATCGTTGTCATCACCACGCGCGACGGGCAGCCGGATGGACCCGGGCACCGGAAGGGCACGCCGAGCCTCGGGGCGATGGCGGGTCACGCGCTGGACATCCTGTTCAACGACAACCTGGAAGCGGACTACGAACGCCTCACCCGGGTGAACCGGACGCTGTCGCTGATCCCGCCCGAAGCGCGCGCAGAAACGCCGCTGAAGCCGATCGAGGCGCTGCTGCTCAGACCCTCGCGCGATGTGCGGGCAATGGCCAAGGCCGAGGCGGGCAGCCTGCCGCGCGCGCTGCGGCTGATGGTCCGGGGGCTGGGCAGCACACAGGGGGACGGACAGATCGAAAGCTACCTGATGTTCGAGCCGGCGTTTATCGGCCAGATGATCGACCTCGGCCATGCCGACACCATGGCGCGGGCGGACGAAATCCGGGCGCTGTTCGACATGGGCTGACAAGGCCCGCCGGGCGGGGTAGCCCTGCGGGGCACGGACAACGGAAGGCGGGCGACATTCGACCGGACGACGAAGAAGGGCAGGACACCGGCGGGCGCGCGCTCGCGGGGCTGCTGCCGGGGCTGGCGATCTGCCTGATCGTCGCGGCTGCCGCGCGGTTCCTGTCCGAGCATTACGGCGCGCCGCAGATGCTGTTCGCGCTGCTGCTCGGCATGGCGCTGCATTTCCTGATGGAGGACACGCGCTGCCTGCCCGGCATCGATTTCGCCGCGCGGGTCGTTCTGCGGGTCGGCGTGGCGTTGCTGGGGGTGCGGATCACCTTCGATCAGGTGTCGGGGCTGGGCCTCGGCGCCGTGCTCTGGATCGCGGCGGGGGTGGCGGCGGCGATCTGCGTCGGGCTGCTGGCCGGGCGTCTTGGTCCGGGCGGGACGCGGTTCGGGCTGCTCTCGGGCGGTGCCGTCGCGATCTGCGGCGCTTCGGCGGCCATGGCGATCGCCGCCGTCCTGCCGCGCGATGCGAAGTCCGAACGGGACACGATCATCGTCGTCGTGACCGTCACCGCGCTGTCGACCCTGGCGATGGTGCTCTACCCGATGCTCGCCGCCGCCTTGGGGATGACCGACCACGCTGCCGGCCTGTTTCTGGGCGGGACGATCCACGACGTGGCGCAGGTGGTGGGCGCGGGCTATTCGATTTCGCCCGAGGCCGGCGACACCGCCACCATCGCCAAGCTGTTCCGCGTGGCGCTGCTGATGCCCGTGGTGCTGGCCATCGGGTTGGCCTGCCGGCGGGGCGGCACCGGGGCCGGGGCGGGGGCCGCACCGCTGCCGCTCTTCGTGCTGGGCTTCGCGGCGCTGGTGGTGGTGAATTCGCTGGGCCTCGTGCCTGGGGCGGTGGCCTCCGGGCTCTCGGCGCTGTCGGGCTGGTGCCTCGTCACCGCGATCGCAGCGCTCGGGATCAAGACCTCGCTCAAGGCGCTGACCGAGGTGGGCGCGGCGCCGCTGCTGCTGATGCTGGGCGAGACGGTGTTCCTGGCCCTGTGGGTCGCGGCGGGGCTCTGGCTGGGGGTCTGACGGTTTTGCCCGCCGCCGGGGCGCGCTACATCGGAGGAGGGCCCCCGCGCGCCCCGCGAGAAGGAGACCGCCATGCCCCATGACCACCACGGCCACGCGCATCTGGATCCCGCCAGCGGCGACCGGCGGGTCGCGGTGGCGATCTGGGCCAACGCGCTGCTGACGGTGGCGCAGATCCTCGGCGGTCTGTTCTCGGGCAGCCTCGCCCTGATCGCGGATGCGCTGCACAACCTTTCCGACATGGCGTCACTCGTGATCGCCTTCGTCGCGCGCAAGATCGCGCGGCGCCCGGCGGATGCGCGGATGACCTTCGGCTACGGCCGGATCGAGATCGTGGCGGCGCTCATCAACTATACCTCGCTGATCCTGGTCGGCGTCTACCTCATCTACGAAGGCGGGATGCGGCTGATCGACCCGCCCGAGGTGGCGGGCTGGACGGTGGTGATCCTTGGCTGCGTGGCGCTGGTGGTGGACGCGCTGACGGCGGCGCTCACCTGGTCGATGCAGAAGGGCAGCACGAACATCCGGGCGCTGTTCCTGCACAACCTGTCGGACGCGCTGGCCTCGGTCGCCGTGGTGATCGGGGGGACGCTGATCCTCCTCTACGATTGGCGGCTGGTGGATCCGCTGGTGACCATCGGAATCGCGCTCTACATCCTGTGGATGGCCTGCACCGAGATCGGCGGCCCGATCCGCACGCTGATGCTGGGCAGCCCGCCCGACGTCGACAGCGACGCCGTGATCGCGGCGGTGCTTGACGTGGACGGGGTGGCCGAACTGCACCACGTCCACCTGTGGCAGATGCAGGAGCACGAGGCGGGGCTGGACACCCACGTCGTGCTGGACGCGGCGGGGTGGGACCGGCTGGAAAGCGTCAAGGCCAGCATCAAGCGGGTCATCGCCGACCGCTTCGGCATCCACCATTCCACGCTGGAGTTCGAACGCGAGGGCACGCATTGCGATGCCGGTCTGTTCGGTCACGGCGGCGGAGAGCCGGCGCGCGCCCAGTGAGGCGCACAGTCAGTAGCCGACGCGGCTGACCGTGTTCACCAGTTCCACCAGCTTCGGCCCCAGTTCCTGTTCCAGCCGCTCCTTCGGCAGCGAGAAGGAATAGCCGCCCAGGTTGAAGGCCAGCATCGGCGTGTCCGGCTGGGCGGAGCGGTAGGGCACGGACACCGCATGCACGTCCTTCTGCCATTCCTTGATGCTGGTGTAGAAGCCGCGCGTCGCGATCTGTTCGCGGGCGTCGTCGATGCCTTCGAGGATCTGGTTCAGCTTGTCCGGCTCGGTCCGTTCCTTTATGCGTTCGATGATCTCGCGCCGTTCGCTGTCCGTCGTCCCGGCGATGTAGGCCCGCCCGATCGCCGACCGCGCCAGCGAAATGCGGGAGCCCACGTCGAGCTGAAGCGAAATGACCCCGATGGACCGGGCGCAGGCGATATAGGTCATCGACATGTCGTCCCGCCCGCCAAGTGCGACCAGCACCCCGTCGCCGCAATCGTCGGCGAGCTTCTGCATGTAAACCTGTGCCGTTTCGCGCACGTGCAGCCCGGCAAGGCAGGCGTAGCCCAGCGACAGCACGGGCACGCCCATGCGGTAGCGTCCGGTGTCGTCGTCGTAGACGAGGTAGCCCGCCTTGAGCAGCGTGAAGGTCAGCCGTGACACGGTGGAATTGGGCAGGCCCGTGCGCTCAGCAAGGTCGGAATTGCCCAGCCCCGCGCGGTCGTTCGGGCTGAAGGCGCGCAGGATCTCGAGCCCCCGGTAGAGGGCCGTCACGAATTGCCTGTCGGTGTCGCCCTTTTCGGCCTCGCGGGCGGCGTCGGTCATTCTCTTGCGCAAGTCGCGTCTCCAAATTCCGCAGAGCGGTTCAGGTTCCCGTAGCGGGCGGAGCCTGTTCGGGTCAATAGAGTCATGTGCTTACCCTGCCTCCCGTTCCCGATCCGCGACACCACCGGTCTCGGACAGGGCGCGCCACTGCACCTTGCCGGTGCCGCTGCGGGGCAGGCTTTCGGTGAAGCGGATGGCGCGGGGCACCTTGTATGCGGCCATCTCGGCGCGGCACCAATCGATCAGAGCGGCCTCGGTCAGCGCGGCGCCGGGGCGCCGGACGACATGGGCGACAACGTTTTCGCCGCGGCGCGGATCCACCACGCCGATCACGCAGGCCTCGGCCACGTCCGGGTGGCGGTGCATCAGCGCCTCGACCTCGGCCGGCCAGACCTTGAAGCCGCTCGCGTTGATCATCCGCTTCAGCCGGTCGGTCATGTGGAAATATCCGTCTGCGTCGTAATGCCCGATGTCGCCGGTCCGCAGGAAGCGCCTGCCGCCGATCCGGACCACTGCCGCCTCGGTCGCGGCCTCATTGCGCCAGTAGCCGTCGAAGACCTGCGGCGCGCTGATGACGATCTCGCCGGTTTCGCCCACCCTCAGCTCGCGCCCGTCGTCCAGGTCGATGACCCGCGCGTCCACGTCGAAGATGGGGATCCCCAGGCATTGCGCCCGGGGCCGGTGAAACGGGTTGATGTGGGTCACGCCGGCGGTTTCCGACATACCGTAGCCTTCGATGATCTCCAGCCCGGTCAGGTCGCGCAGGCGTTGCGCCACGGCTTCGGGCACCGCCGCCCCGCCCGCACCGATCAGCGTCAGCGAGGACAGGTTGCGCGGCGTCGCGTCCTGCGCCTTCATCGCGTCGATCACCATCGTGGTGATCGAGCGCCACATGGTGATCCCGTGCGCCTCGATCAGGTCGAGCGCGAGGTCGGCGTCCCAGCGGGTCATCTGCACCAGCGTCGCTCCGGCGCAGAGCGGGGCGTTCATGCCGTTCTGCATTCCGGTGACGTGGAAGAAGGGCATCACCGACAGAAGCACCGTGTCTTCGGTGTATGGCGACAGGGGGATGTAGCCGTGGATCACCGGCTGCAGGGTGCGGTGCCGGTGAACGCAGCCCTTGGGCTGGCCGGTGGTGCCGGAGGTGTAGAGGATCAGCGCCAGGTCCTCGGCTTTGGCCGCATGGGGGCCGGGAGTGCGATGCGCCGCCAGCGCGTCGCGCCAGCGGGTCAGGCCGGGCCCCTCCACATCGGTGTCGGAGAGATCGCGCAGCGCCTCGGGCATCAGAGCGCGGCCCTCGGGCGCGGCCATGTCGGCGCAGGCGGCGGCGAGCACGTGGTCGAGTCGGCCGGAGGCCAGCAGCGGGCGCAGCACCTCGACCAGTTCGGTGCCGGCGATGACTATGCGGGCGCCGGAATCGTGCAGGATGTGCTCAAGCTCGCCCTGCCGGTACATCGGGTTCGCGGGCACCACGGCGGCGTCGGCGCGCAGGATGGCGTAGTAGGCGACGATCCACTGCGGGCAGTTCTGCATGTCCAGCACCACCCTGTCGCCGCGCCCGACGCCCATGGAGGAGAGCCAGCCCGCGATCCGCTCCACGTCCTGCCAGAGCGCGGCGTAGGAGATGTGGGTTCCGTAGTAGATCACGGCGGTCTTTTCCGGCAGCCGCGCCGCCGAAGCCTCGAGGTTGCGCGCGACCGAACGGTCGGGCAGCTCGATCCGGGTCGGCACGCCCGGTGGCCAGTGTTTCATGTGCAGGTCGGGCATCACACCTTCATGCCGGGCAGGTTCAGCGAGGCGGTGTTGCCGCCATCCACCGGCAGCGCCTGCCCGGTGATGTAGGAGGCGTCGTCGGAGGCGAGGAAACAGATCGCCGCCGCGATCTCGTCCGGGCGGCCATAGCGCCGCAGCTCGCAGCGGGAGCCGAGCTTGTGCTCCTTGTCGTTCTCGCGCGCGTAATCGAAGACGCGCTTGGTCATCCCGGTTTCGATCAGCCCGGGGCAAACGGCGTTGACGCGCACGTTGTAGCCGCCAAGGTCGCAGGCCGCGGTCTGGGTCAGGCTGATGACGCCCGCCTTGGAGGCCGAATAGGCATTGCCGCCCGCGCCGGAGCGGATGCCGGCGACCGAAGCGGTGTTGACGATGGCACCGGACCCCTGCGCCTGCATCACCTTGCCCGCGTGTTTCAGGAAATGCGCCACGCCGAAGAGGTTGACGCCGATGACGGCCTTCCAGTCCTCCATGTCGTTGTCCGTGATCGGCTGGTAGCCGCGCGAGACCCCGGCGTTGTTCGCCACCGCGTCGATCCGGCCCCATTTCGCCACGACCGCCTCGACACAGGCGGCGACCTGCGCCTCATCCGACACGTCGCAGGCGTTGGTCATCACCTCCCCCTCGGGGGTGGCCGCGTCCAGCGCCGCCTGATCGCGGTCCACGATACAGACCCTCGCGCCCTCGGACGCCATGCGCGCGGCGGTCGCCCGGCCGATACCGCTCGCAGCCCCGGTGACGATCGCCACCTTGCCGTCAAATCTCATCACGATCTCCTCCCGCCGGGCAGGTTTGCACAGATGCCGGCGCCGTTCAATCTATGGAATAAGGTTCCGCGATGCGGACTTCATGCCGGCGAGGTTTGCCAGTACGGCTCCCGCAGTTCCCGCTTGAGGATCTTCCCGATCTCGGACCGGGGCAGGTCGTCGCGGAACTCCACCCGGCTGATCCGCTGGGTCTTGCCGAGCTGGCCGTTGGCCCACTCCCGGATCGCCTCCGCGTCCGCATCGGGCGATTTCGGCACCACCAGTGCCAGCGGCGTCTCGCCCCATTCGCGCGATGGCACGCCGATCACCGCCACGTCTGTCACCTCGGGATGCTTGCGAAGCACCTGTTCCAGGTCGGTGGCGTAGATATTGAACCCGCCCGAAATGATCATGTCCTTCTTGCGGTCGAGCAGGTGCAGGAAACCCTCGGCGTCCACCCGCCCCATGTCACCGGTGCGGATGAACACCTCGCCCTCGGGCGAGACCCAGGTCGCCTCGGCGGTCTTGTCGGCGGCATTGTGGTAGCCCGGCATCATCGATGGGCCACGGCCCACGATTTCGCCGAACTCGGTGATCGGGATCTCGTTGCCGTCCTCGTCGATCATCCGCACCTCGCAGCCGGGGTTCAACTGGCCGACGGTGTCCCACTTGTCCGGATGCGCGTCGCAGTCGAGCGTGAAGGAGGCGCCGCCCTCGGTCATGCCGTAGGTTTCCAGCAGGTTGCCGGGCCAGCGGGCCTGCACCCTTGCGATCACCACGCCGGGCAGGGGGGCCGAGGTCGACATCTTGCAGACGAAGGACGACAGGTCGTAGCGGTCGAAGTCGGGCTCGTCCATCAGGCGCATGTATTGCACCGGCACCAGCATGGCGTGGGTCACGCGGTGCGCCTCGCAGAGCCGGAGGAACTCCTTCGTGTTGAACTTGGACATGATGACGGTCGTGGTGCCCTTGGTCTGGGCGGCCAGCGTCACCACCAGCGTCGTGTTGGAATAGAGCGGCGTGGACATGATCTGGACCGAGGTCTCGTCCATCTTGTTGCGCGCCGCCCGGGCGTTCTGCCGCGCCCGGAACTTGTGGTCGTGCACGATGCCCTTCGGCGTTCCGGTCGTGCCCGAGGAAAAGATCATGTCGAACAGGTTGTCCGGCCCGATCTCGGCCGGTGCGACCGGCGCGGCGTCGCCGACATAGGCGTCGAGGTCCGACAGGGCGATGACCCGTTCCGCCCCGAGTTTCTGCGCGACCGGCATCGACCGGTCCGAGGCGAACAGCATCAGCGGCTTGGCGTTCTCCACCATCTTCGCCAGCGCCTCGTCCGTGGCCGAGAAGGGCAGGGGCACCATGCAGCCGCCCGCGTGCAGCACGGCGGTGTAGAGGGTGAGATAAGCGGGCGAATTCTCCGACAGCCCCGCGACCAGCACGTCCGGCCCCACGCCATCGGCCTGCAGCCGCGCGGCCAGCCGGGCGACACGGTCGGCGTACTCGGCCCAGGTCCAACGGGTGCCGTCCTCGTCACAGAGCACCGCGATGGCGTCGGGTCGGGCCCGGGCGGCCGCCTGAACCGCTTCGCCATAGTTGAAGAAGGAATCTTCCTCCGGTGCCTTCGGTTCGATCTTGCCCCGGTGCGTGCGGATCGTGTCGTTCATCCTGCTGGTCCTCCCCATCCATGACGAATTAGTTAGCAAGCACACTTTATGCTCTGCGCGCGTGCCGCGTCCATACCCCGCATAAAGATAGGGACAATATTCCGCTTTACGGAATACTGTTCCGCCACATTGACAGCCGCGCCGACAGCGTGTCACTTAGCGGCAACCCGAGGAGGAGGACAGCGATGTATGATTATTTTCCGATATCTGACAAAGCCAAGAAGATGCGCGAGCAGCTTCTGCGCTTCATGGACGACCACATCTACCCGGCCGAGAAAATCTACAAGGAGCAGGTGGAAGAGGGCGACCGCTGGGATGAGCCTCCGATCATGGAAGAGCTCAAGGCCAAGGGCAGGGAATCGGGCCTCTGGAACATGTTCCTTCCCCACGACGCGGGCGAGTACAAGGGCGCGGGCCTGAGCAACCTCGAATACGGCACGTTGTGCGAGATCATGGGCCGGTCCTCCATCGGGTCGGAGCCGTTCAACTGCTCGGCGCCCGACACCGGCAACATGGAGACGATCTTCCTTTTCGGTGATGACGAAGCCAAGGACAAGTGGCTGAAGCCGCTGTTGAACGGCGAGATCCGGTCGTGCTTCTCGATGACGGAACCCGCCGTCGCCTCCTCGGACGCGACCAACATCGAGACCTCGATCAAGCGCGACGGCGACGACTACGTCATCAACGGCCGCAAGTGGTGGTCCTCGGGCGCGATGGACAAGCGCTGCAAGATCGCGATCGTGATGGGCAAGACCGACCCGAACGCCGAAAAGCACAGGCAGCAGTCGATGATCCTCGTGCCCCTCGACACCCCGGGCGTGAAGGTCGAACGTGCGCTGTCGGTGATCGGCTACGATCACGCGCCGCATGGCCACGCTGAGATCCATTACGACAATGTCCGGGTGCCGGCGAAGAACCTTCTGCTGGGCGAGGGCCGCGGGTTCGAGATCGCGCAGGCCCGCCTCGGGCCCGGCCGCATCCACCACGCGATGCGCTGCATTGGCGGCGCGGAGCGCGCGCTGCAGATGATGTGCGAACGTGGCATGCAGCGCGAAGCCTTCGGCAAGCGGATCGCCGAGATGGGCGTAAACAAGCACTGGATCGCCGAGAGCCGGATGGAGATCGAACAGGCCCGGCTGCTGGTGATGCACGCCGCCTACATGATGGACACCGTCGGCAACAAGGCCGCGCGTCGCGAGATCGCGATGATCAAGGTCGTGGCCGCCAACATGCTGCACAAGGTCGTGGACCGCGCGATCCAGGTGCACGGCGCCATGGGCGTGAGCCAGGATTCGATCCTCGCCTCCTCCTACGCCAACGCCCGGACCATGCGTCTGGTCGACGGCCCGGACGAGGTGCACCGCGAAACGATCGCAAAGCTCGAACTTCGCCAGTACCGGAACTGAGGGGCTGACATGTTCGATCTGAAAGGCAAGGTGGCCATCGTCACCGGATCCTCCCGTGGCATCGGCCGCGCCATCGCCGAGATGTTCGCCGAAGCGGGCGCCAAGGTCGTCGTCTCCTCCCGCAAGGCCGAGGCCTGCGAGGAGGTGGCGGAGGGCATCCGCGCCAAGGGGGGCGAGGCCATCGTCATCCCCTGCCACATCGGCGACACGGAGCAGTTGCAGAACCTCGTCGACCGGACCATCGCGGAATGGGGCCGGATCGACGTGCTGGTGCCGAACGCGGCGATCAACCCGGTCTACGGGCCGTTGCAGGACCTCGACGACGCGGTCTTCGACAAGATGCTCATCACCAACGTCCGCGTCATCAACACGCTCTGCAAGATGGTCCTGCCCGGCATGGCCGAGCAGGGCGGCGGCGCGGTGGTCGTGATTTCGTCGGTCGCGGCGATCAAGGGGTCGACCACGCTGGGCGCCTACGGCGTGACCAAGGCGGCGGACGCCGCGCTGGTGCGGGCGCTGGCGCTGGAATGGGGGCCGAAGAACATCCGCGTCAACGCGATCGGGCCGGGGCTTGTGAAAACCGACTTCGCCCGCGCGCTCTGGGAGGACCCGGAGCGGATCGAGCGGATCAACAACGCCAACCCGCTGCGCCGCATGGGCAAGCCCGAGGAAATCGCCGGGACCGCCCTGTGGCTGGCGACCGAGGCGTCCGGCTACGTCACCGGACAGCTCGTCATCGCTGACGGCGGGCAGAGTTTCGCCTGAACGAAAGGGCCGCGCGATCACCTCGCGCGGCCCTCTGTGTTCAGCGTCGTCGGCCCTGGCGGCGTCAGATGCCCACGAAGGGCTGCGCCAGCCGGGGCAACCACGACTTGAACCGCAGCTTGCCCTCGGTCGCGGCAAGGCAGATGCAATCCGCCCCGACATCGGCCACCGGCGTGTGGTCCACCTCGTCATCCGCGATCTCGACGTCGCCGGGACCGAAGCGGTCCGACTCGTCCTCGAAGGCGCCCGACAGGACCAGCGTCAGCTCCATCCCACGGTGGCTGTGTTCCGGCATGGCCGCGCCCGCCGGGATGTAAAGCAGCCGGGCCGAAGCCTTGTCCGAGGTCTTCAGCACCGCCTGCTTCACGCCCATGCCGACGGATTTCCATTTCACGGCCTCCAGATCGCCGCCGATGTAGTCGCGCACCGGCCCGGGCAGCACCCCGCCGCTCACGCGGATCGGCGCACGTTCGGCCGGCTCATCTGCCGACGCGGCCTCGATCCGGGCCATGACGGCGTCCAGCGCCGAAGCCTCCATCCCCACGCCCGCGAGGTCGTCCATCAGCACGCCGCCCACGCCGTCGAGGCTTTCGGCCTCGGCGCGGCAGGCGTCGCACATCGACAGATGCGCGGCCACGACCAGCGAAAACGCTTCGGGCAGGGTGCCCGCGGCATAGGCGGTCAGCAGCGCCGGGCTGATGTGGTGCCGTATCTCCTGTTTCGTCTCCATTCCTTACCCCATTGCGTGGCGCAGTCGGTCGAGCGCCAGCCTGATGCGGGACTTGATCGTCCCCAGCGGTATCCCCGTCAGATCGGCGATCTCGCGATGTGAGAGGTCACCGAAATAGGCCTGTTCGATCAGGGCCTTCTGTTTTTCCGGCAGCGTGGCCATCGCCGCGCTCAGCCGGTCCGTCGCCTGCTGCAGTTCCAGGATGTCTTCCTGGTCGGGCTCCGGCTCGGGGCCCCAGGTCAGATCCTCCGGCTCCGGCCGCCGGTCGCGGCGGAGCAGGTCGATCCGACGGTTCCGGGCGATGGTGAAGATCCACGTCGCCACGCTGGCCCGGGTCGGATCAAACAGATGCGCTTTGCGCCAGACCGTGACCATCACGTCCTGCGCGCAATCCTCTGCCACGGAAGGCTCCGCCCCCGACTTGATCAGGAACGCCTTCACCCGCGGCGCGAAATGGTCGAACAGCGCGGCAAAGGCCGCCCGGTCCTGCGCATCCCGCACGCGCCGCATCTCGGCCACCCACGGTGCGCTGTTCTTCTGAGTCGTGTCGTCTGCCAAGATGGGCGCGATCCCTGTAGATACGTGCTCCTGCCTAGCACGGCGAAGCGTGCCGGGCGAGGGGGCCGGTCGGGCGGCGCTTTGTGTGACCTCCTGCAACATGCCATGTCTACGCCGCATGGCGCGCCCCGGATCACCGGAAGCGCAAAGAAAATCTCACCATGCCGAACCCACTTTTTTCAGGCGACTATGCATCCTTTTGCCGGTGCGGGTCGTATGTCCCGAAAGGGAACGAAAAAATACGGAGACACGCATGCCCTTCGAAGCAGCATATCCGGCGCGGCGCATCGCCGTGATCGGCGGCGGCATATCCGGCATGGGGGCCGCACACCTGCTCTCGCGGGACCATGATGTGACGCTGTTCGAAGCCGAGCCGCGCCTTGGCGGACACGCCCGTACGATCAATTGCGGGCCGGAGGGTCAGCCGGTGGACACCGGCTTCATCGTCTTCAACAAGGTGAACTACCCCAACCTCGTGCAATTGTTCGAGGAACTGGAGGTGCCCGTGGTGCTGAGCGACATGAGTTTCGGCGCCTCCTTCGGCGGCGGGCGGCTGGAATACGGCCTGCCGCGGCTCAGCGCGCTCTTCACGCAGCGCAGCAACGCGGTGAACCCGAACTTCCTGCGCATGCTGCGCGACATCCTGCGGTTCAACGCACGGGCGCTGTCCACCGCGCGCGACGACGACATGACGATCGAGGGGCTGCTGGACACGCTGAAGATGGGGCGGTGGTTTCGGGACTACTACCTGCTGCCGTTTTCGGGCGCGATCTGGTCCGCGCCGAAGCGGCAGATACTCGACTTCCCGGCACAGGCGATGATCCGCTTCTTCGAGAACCACGCCCTGCTGTCGCGCGGCAACTCGCACCAGTGGTGGACGGTCGAGGGCGGCTCGGTCGCCTATGTCCGCCGTCTGGAGTTTGCGATGCGCCGCAACGGGGTGACGATCCGGACCGGCGCGCCGGTCGCGGGCGTGCGCCGCAAGCTTTCCGGGGCGGAGGTGCGGGGCACCGGCGGTGAATGGGAGGCCTTCGACGAGGTCGTCTTCGCCACCCATGCCGACGACACGCTCCGCCTGCTGTCCGATCCGACCGAGGCCGAGGCCGAGACGCTGGGTGCCGTCGGCTACCAGCCGAACCGCGCGGTGCTGCATTCCGATTCCTCGATCATGCCGCGCCGCCGCGCCTGCTGGTCATCCTGGAACTATGCCGAGGGCGCGACCGGCCCCGGCGAGGCGATCGACCTGACCTACTGGATGAACTCGCTCCAGCCGATCCCGAGGGCGACGCCCTATTTCGTGACCCTCAACACGACGCGTCCGATCCGCGAGGAGCTGATCCACGACGAAACCACATTCCGCCACCCCGTCTACACCCGTGCGACGCTGGCCGCGCAGCGCGACATCGCCCGGATGAACGGCGAGAACGGCACGTGGTTCTGCGGCGCGTGGATGCGGAACGGGTTTCACGAGGACGGGCTCGCCTCCGCCGTCGCGGTGGCCGAAGGCATCGCCCGCCGTGCGCCGCGCCTGCTGGCGGCGGAATGAGCCGGGCCGAGATCATATCCGGCCATACGTGGCACGGCCGCAAGGGCGGGATCCGCAATGCCTTCCGCTATGGCGTCGATTACCTGCTGATCGACCCCGACGCGCCCGGCCCGCGGCTGCAGCTCTTCCGGCGCAACCGGGCGGGCGTGACCTCGCTTCACGACAGCGACCACGGCGGTCTGCCGAAACAGGGGCGCGGCGCTCCCTGGGTGCGCGAGGTTCTGGCGGCGCACGACCTGCCGGGCGGCGCGCAGCTGCAGCTTCTCGCGCAGCCGCGGGTGCTGGGCCACGTCTTCAATCCGGTCGCATTCTGGCTCTGTCATGATGCGGCCGGGCGCCTGCGGGTTGTGATCGCCGAGGTCACCAACACCTACGGCGACCGCCACTCCTACCTCTGCCACCGTGACGACCGCGAACCGATCGGCCCCGAGGACGTGCTGCATGCCCGCAAGGTGCTGCACGTCTCGCCGTTCCAGCCGACCGAGGGGCATTACGCCTTCCGCTTCGACATCCGGCCGGACCATATCGGAATCCGCATCGACTACACCGGCGGCAACGGCGGGCTCACCGCCACGCTGACCGGACCGCGCCGCACGCTGACCGACGCGCGCCTGCTGGCGGCCTGCCTGCGCCGCCCCTTCGGGTCGCGCCGGGTGCTGGCGTTGATTCACTGGCAGGCGTGGAAGCTCTGGCGCAAGGGCGCGGGGTTCCGGCAGCGGCCCGAACCGCCCGGGGCCGAGGTCTCGCGCTAGGCGGAACTGGAACCCTGCCCGCCGGTTGGACCGGGGCATCACACGGAGGGACGACATGCGCGAATGGCACGGCAAGCGATACTGGCTGATCGGGGCGAGCGAGGGGCTGGGCGCGGCCCTCGCCCACAAGCTGTCCGGCGTGGGGGCCGAGGTCATCCTGACCGCCCGCAGCGAGGATCGCCTGAAGGAGCTGGCCGCGTGCCTGCCGGGCCGTGCGCGGGTGGTTCCCGCCGATGTCACCTCCCGTGAAAGCCTCGAAGCCGCCGCCGCACTGGCGGGCGAGATCGATGGCGCGGTCTGGCTGGCCGGGGCCTACTGGCCCTTCGGCGCAAGGGGCTGGGATGCGGAACAGGCCGAAACGATGGCCGACGTGAACTTCACCGGCGCGATGCGGGCCACCGGGGTGGTGCTGCCGCCGATGATCGCCCGCGACAGCGGCCATTTCGTGCTGACCGGCTCGCTCACCGCCTACGGCGGGCTGCCGCGCTCGGCGCCCTACACCTCCTGCAAGGCGGGGATCATGGCGCTGGCGGAAAGCCTTTATGCGGACCTGCGAAAGACCGGCGTTCAGATCCAGCTGGTGAACCCTGGTTTCATCCGCACCCGCCTGACCGACAAGAACGACTTTCGCATGCCCGCGATCATGGAGCCGGAGGAGGCCGCGCAGCACATCTTCGAGCACATGAACACCGACGCTTTCGTCCGCAGCTTCCCGTTCTGGTTCGGGCTGATCTTCCGGCTGGGCCGCTTCCTGCCGCCGTGGCTCTATTTCCGCGTGTTTGCCTGAGATCAAATCCTGCCGCATCCTGATCCGGTATCCCTGCCGGGAATCAGGAGCCGTGACATGCTGGAAATCTCGGAACGCAAACTCGCCATCATCGTCCTCATGGGGCACGAACTCGACCGCGCGGAGCACGAGCTGCGCGCCTTCCTCGAAACCATGAACGAGGACGAGGAGGCGAGCCTCGTCGCGGTCTACTGGATCGGCCGCGGCGTGTTCGAGGCGGAGGAGCTGGAGGAGGCGATCCGCACCGCGCGGACAGAACGGCGCACGCCGACCGCCGACTACCTGCTGGGCTCGCCCCATGTCGCCGACCATATCGAATCCGGCGCGGCTGCGCTCGGGCTGGAACTCTCGGACGATGAAGACGACCTGATGCGCGGCATCTGAACCTTTGCCGCCGCCCCGGATCGGCGTATCCTCTCCCGGAACGCGACAGGAGATCCGGCCATGAGCGACACCATCGACATCACCCGCGAAGACCGCGGCAGCGGCGGACGCTACGTCCACCGCGGCGCGGACGGCACGGGGCCCGAGGCCGAGATGACCTTCTCGAAGGCGGGGGCGCGGATCCTCATCATCGACCACACCGAGGTGCCGGAGGCCTACAAGGGGCAGGGCGTCGGCCTCGCCCTCGTCGAACGCGCGGTGGCCGACGCCCGGGCCGACGGCAAGACGATCGTCCCGCTCTGCCCCTTCGCCGCCGCGATGTTCCGCAAGCACCCGGACTGGGCCGATGTGCTGAATGGTCAGGTCAAGCCGAAGACCTGACCACCGGCACTGCCCTCATACCTTCCTCTGGTCAATGTATCCCCGCCGGAGGCACGCGCGATTTGGCCCATGGACAAATCGCAAAGCATAGTGTGCGCGGGCGCGCCCGCGCTCCGGTCGATCCCGCCCCTCCAAAGGAAACGCCCGCCGGTGGCCTTCCCCCCGGCGGGCGCCATCTCATCCGGGGCTTCGCCGGGTCAGAGCGCGATCCGGAACAGCGCGAAGCCGTCCGGCCCGTTGCCCGCCGGCTCGATCGTCACGCCCTCCACCGCGCCGGCATATTGCGCTGCCTTCGGGCCGGTCTCGAACAACACGGTGGTGCCGTCCATCGGTGCGAAGGTCCAGTTGGCATCAGCGGACGGATTGATCGTGCCCTGCTCCACGATGTAGCGCACGATCACGTCGCGGTTGGTGTCCGGGCCCTCGAAGACGATCGTGTCGCCCTTGGCGCCCGGGAAATCCCCGCCGCCCGACGCGCGGTAGTTGTTGGTCGCGACGATGAATTCCATGTCGTCGGTCACCGGCTGGCCCTGGAAGGCCAGGTTCACGATCCGGCTGGCCCCCGGGTTGATCTCCACCCCCTTGGCGTCGAAGCGCGACGGCTGGGAAAGGTCGATCTGATAGGTCACCCCGTCGATCACGTCGAAGTTGTAGCTCGGGAAATCCGGGTTCAGCAGCGGCGCGTCGGTCGCACCGGGTTCGACCTGGTTGAAGGCGCCGGCGGAGCGGTCCAGCCAGCCCCTGAGCTGCGCGCCGTCGATCTTTACCGCGCGGATCGTGTTCGGGTAGAGGTAGAGGTCCGCCACGTTCTTGATCGCCACGTCGCCCACTGGCACGTCCGTGTAATACTCCGGCCCGCCCCGGCCCCCGGCCTTGAACGGTGCGGCGGCGGAAAGGATCGGCAGGCCCTCGTACTCGGACCCCTTCATCATCTCGGTGATGTACCACAGCTGCGCGATCGAGACGATCTGCACCGACGGATCGTCCGCCACCAGCGCGAAGTAGGAATAGAGCGGCGCGTCCGTCTTGCCGACGGCACGGCGGACATAGGCCAGGGTGGCGTCATGCTCCGCCTGCGCCGCGGCCTCGACCTCGGCCGAGCTTTCCACCAGCGCGGTGATCGAGCGGTCTTCGCCCCTCTGGTAGATCGGGCGGGTGCTGACCTCGTGCGTCAGCACGCGCCATTCCGAGCCATCCTTCTCGATCATCAGGTCGATGAGGCCCATGTGGGACCCCCAGAACCCGCCCATCGTGGCCGGCTTGCCGTGGATCGTGCCCTTGGCGGCGTCGACGGCGGCGTAGCCTTCGTAGGTCGGCGAGGGGAAGACGAGGTGCGAATGCCCCGTCAGCACCGCGTCGATCCCGTCCACCGCCGCCAGGGGTACGCTTGCGTTCTCCATCCCCTCCGTGTGATCGGCGGACCCGATCCCCGAGTGGCTGAGCGCGATGATGATGTCGGCGCCCTCTTCTTTCATCTGCGGGACATAGGCCTTGGCCGTTTCGACGATGTCGCGGGCGTTGACCTTGCCTTCGAGATGCTTGCGGTCCCAGTTCATGATCTGCGGCGGCACGAAGCCGATCAGCCCGACCCGGATCGCATGCTCCTCGCCCGCGCCGTCCGTGACCGTGTGATCGAGGATCACGTAGGGCTTCAGCAGGGTGGTGTCGGCGGTCGGGGTGGCGCCCATCTCCTTGACCACGTTGGCCGAGACGATCGGGAACTCCGCCCCGTTCGCCGACTTCATCAGGAAGTCGAGCCCGTAGTTGAATTCGTGGTTCCCCAGCGTCGAGGCATCGAAGCCGAGCGCGTTCATCGCCTTGATGACGGGGTGGACGTCGCCGTCCTGCATCCCCTTCTCGTAGGCCATGTAATCGCCCATCGGATTGCCCTGCAGAAAGTCCCCGTTGTCGATCAACAGCGCATTCGTGGCCTCGGCCCGGATCGCGTCAATATGCGCGGCGGTGCGGGCGAGGCCGACGGTGTCATCGGGTTTGTCGGCGTAGTAGTTGTAGGGGAACACGTGCACGTGCAGGTCGGTCGTCTCCATGATACGGAGGTGCGCCTGCTGGCCCGCTGCGCGGGCGGAAAAGGGGTGCAGCGTAATCAAACCGGCCCCGGCGATTGTACCGGAGAGGAACGTCCGGCGTGTCAGTGTATTTCTCTTCGAACCTGTCATGGCGACCTCCTGATTCCGTCATGGGAATGGTGCGCTCAATCGTGACAGGCCGGTGAAGTTTTTTCGCGTCGGACATGATACTTCGCAAAAACCGGCCGGGCTGTATAGGAAAATCGAGTCGCACGAATACCATTCGGCGGCGGCGCGGCCCGGTCAACGCGATTGCACTTCCTCTGCCTTCACGTCACCTTGGCGCCGCATTATCGGGAGGCGCGCATGCGGATTGCGGAAGAGGTGACATTCGGCGGATCGGGGCTTGACCGGGCGGCGGAACTGCGCGGGAACGACGATGTCCTGCGCTTCGCACGCGGCGCTGCGGACTCGCGCTGCATCGTGCTCTGGCGCGGCAATCCGCTGCTCGACGGCGGAGAGGCCCCCGCGCTCGTCCGGTTGCCGATGGATCACCCGCTGCTCGCGCTCGGGGACGAACCTCCGATGCTGCTCGGCCGGGACGGCGGCGGGCTGGTCTTCGCGCAGGACATCTCCGCCTGGCGGCCCGAGGGCGCGCCGCTGCACGACGCAGGCCCCGGACGGCGGCACGAGGTGCCGATGCCACGCCACCCCGAACAGGACGACACGCACGTCTTCACAGAACTGCGGCAGGTGATGGCCCGGCTCACCCCGCGCGACGCGGAACTCGCCGGGACGGCGAAGGCGATCTACAACTGGCACGACAGCCATCGGTTCTGCGCGCGCTGCGGTCGGCCCAGTCGGGTCGTCATGGCGGGCTGGCAGCGCAGCTGCGACGCCTGTGGCGGTCAGCATTTTCCGCGCACCGATCCGGTGGTCATCATGCTCGTTACCCACGGCAACGACGTGCTCATGGGCCGCTCGCCGGGATGGCCGCAGGGGATGTATTCGCTTCTCGCGGGGTTCGTGGAGCCGGGCGAACCGATCGAGGCCGCGGTCCGCCGCGAGGTGATGGAGGAAACCCGTGTCCCCGTGGGCCGTGTCACCTACCTCTCGTCCCAGCCCTGGGCCTTCCCGACGTCGCTGATGATCGGCTGCTGGGGCGAGGCGACGGGCCGCGAAATCGAGGTCGATCCGGTCGAACTCGAGCACGCCTTGTGGATCCCGCGTGAGGAGATGGCCGAGATCTTCGAGGGCGACCATCCTGTGATCCGTTCGCCTCGGAAAGGGGCCATTGCGGAGTTTCTTCTGCGCAACTGGCTTGCGGACAGGCTGGATTGACGGGACATTGGAGCCCGAGATCAGAACCAGAAAAAACCGGGCAGGCAGTGCATGAAATTCGTGGCAAAGGATGACATCGAGGCGCCGATCGACTTCGTCTTCGCGGAGGTGTCGGATTTCGAGGGACTCCAGCGCGCCGCGATCCGGCGCGGGGCCAAGGTGACCCGCACCGACGCGCGCGACACGCCCGGCCCCGGCATGTCATGGGATGCGGCCTTCGACCTGCGCGGGCGGCGGCGCGAGGCGAAGATCACGCTGGTGGATTACGACCCGCCGAACGGCCTGCGCGGCAAGGCGGAAAGCGATGGTCTGCAAAGCGAATGCTGGGTGGAACTCATCGCCCTTTCGCCGCAGCGGACGCGGATGAAGCTGCATGTCGAGTTGAAACCGCAGACCCTCTCGGCCCGGCTGCTGGTGCAGTCGCTGAAGCTCGCTAAGGGCAGTCTGACCAAGCGGCTGAACCTGCGGGTGGCCGATTACGCCGCCGGTATCGCGCAGCGGGCGCGCCGGCAGGCGTAGCGGTCAGCGCCGCCGTGCGTCGGCGGGATAGACGCCGAGAATTTCGAGGTAATTGGTGAAATAGCGCAGCTCTTCCAGGGCGCGGGTCACGGGGGGATCCTCCGGGTGGCCTTCGATGTCGGCGTAGAACTGGGTTGCGGTGAAGGACCCGTTTTTCATGTAGCTTTCCAGCTTGGTCATGTTGACGCCGTTGGTCGCGAACCCGCCCATGGCCTTGTACAGCGCGGCGGGGATGTTGCGGACCTCGAAGACGAAGGTGGTGATCATGCCGTGATCGCCGCGCCGGCTCTCGTCGATCTCGGGTGACATGAGCAGGAAGCGCGTGGTGTTGTGGCCGTGGTCCTCGATGTCCGAGGCCAGGATGTCGAGCCCGTGGATCTGCGCTGCAAGGCTGGAGGCCAGCACGCCGGTGCTGCGCGGCCCGCCGTGCGCCAGTTCCGCCGCCGCGCCCGCGCTGTCGGCGGCGCTTTCGGCACGGATCCCGTGTTTCTTCAGAAAGCTCTTCGCCTGAGGCAGCAGGACGAGGTGGGCGCGCACCTTCTCGATCTCCTCTAGCGCGACGCCCGGCAGGGCCATCAGGCTGATCCGGACCCGGACGAAGGCCTCCTCGATGATGTGCAGGCCGGACTTGGGCAGCAGAGAGTGGATGTCTGCCACCCGCCCGTAGGTGGAGTTCTCCACCGGCAGCATCGTTAGATCCGCGTCGCCCCCGCGCACCGCGTCGATGCAATCCTCGAAGGTCCGGCAGGGCACCGCTTCGGCGTCGGGCCGCGCCTCGACGACGGCCTGATGGGAATAGGCACCCAGGTCACCCTGGAAAGCGATGCGTTGTTTCATGACTTCAAACCCTTCTTCCCGCCGGGGGGCGGGCGATTGGTCGCGGTAACTACACCTTGCGCATGTGAAGGTGAAGCGGATAGATACCGGCCAAAATATCCGGGAATCCAGCAAAGGGCGCGCGAGTTCCATGTTTGATACGATGACGATGACCAAAGTTGTGGGCGGCTTCTGCGGGGCGCTGCTGGTCTTCCTTATGACCGCCTGGGCTGCGGAATCCATCTACCACGTGGGCGCCGGCGGCCATGGCGAGGATCACGCGCAGGGCTACGTCATCGAGGTCGCGGAAGCCGACGACGCCGGCGCGGCCGAAGAAGAAGGCCCCGCCTTCGAAGAGCTTTACGCCGCCGCCGACCCCGAATCCGGCGCCAAGGTCTTCGGCAAGTGCCGGGCCTGCCACAAGATCGACGGCTCCAACGCCACCGGCCCGCATCTGGACGGCGTGGTCGATCGGGCGGTCGATGCGGTCGAGGGCTACGCCTATTCCGGCGCGCTGGAAGAGCACTTCGACGTCTGGACCCCGGCGAACCTCGACGCGTTCCTCGAGGATCCGAAAGGCACCGCGCCCGGCACCAAGATGACCTTCGCCGGTCTCAAGAAGGCCGAGGACCGCGCGGACCTGATCGCCTACCTCGCGACGCTGCAGTGATCTGACGGCCCCCGGGGCCGCGTGAAAAGGGCCGCCGACCTTGCCGGGTCGGCGGCCCTTTCCGTTTCCGGGACGCGGCGCGCTCAGCGCCAGCCGAGCGCCGGGGCCACGTGGGTCAGGATGCTTTCGATGACGTGGACGTTGTAGTCCACCCCCAGCATGTTCGGCACCGTCAGCAGCAGCGTGTCCGCCTCGGCGATCGCCTCGTCGCCCCTGAGCTCCTCGATCAGCCGGTCGGGCTCGTCCGCGTAGCCGCGCCCGAAGATCGATCGCTGATGTTCGATGAAGCCGACCTGATCGCGCTCCTTGCCGCGGCCGAAATACATCCGGTCGGTGTCATTCATCAGGGCAAAGATCGAACGGCTGACCGAAACGCGCGGGATGCGCTCGTGCCCCATCTCCTTCCATTTTGCGCGGTAGGCGCGGATCTGCTTGGCCTGCTGGATGTGGAACGGCTCCCCGGTCTCGTCGTCCTTGAGGGTCGAGCTTTGCAGGTTCATCTCCATCTCGGCGGCCCATTCGGCCGTCGCGTTCGACCCGGCGCCCCACCAAATGCGGTCCTTCAGCCCCGGCGCGTGCGGCTCCAGCCGCAGCAGGCCCGGCGGGTTCGGGAACATCGGGTTGGGGTTCGGCGCGGCAAAGCCCTTGCCGTCGAGCTGCTGAAGGAAGATCGCGGCGTGGCGGCGGGCCATGTCGGCGGGGCTTTCGCCCTCGGCCGGGGCATAGCCGAAGTGGCGCCAGCCGTCGATCACCTGCTCGGGCGAGCCGCGGCTGATCCCCAGTTGCAGCCGCCCGCCCGCTATCAGGTCGGCCGCGCCCGCGTCCTCGACCATGTACATCGGGTTCTCGTAGCGCATGTCGATCACGCCGGTGCCGATCTCGATCTTCGAGGTCCGCGCGCCGACGGCCGCCAGCAGCGGGAAGGGTGAGGCGAGCTGGCGGGCGAAATGGTGCACCCGGTAATAGGCGCCGTCGAGGCCGAGTTCTTCGGCGGCGATCGCCAGTTCGATGCTTTGCAGCATCACGTCCGAGGCCGAGCGCACCTGCGATCCGCGCTCGGGCGACCAGTGTCCGAAGGACAGGAAGCCCAGTGTCTTCATCGGGGAAACTCCAGTTCCGTTGCGGCCCGGCCGGCAGGGCCGGGGCCATCGTTGCCCCGAAATGTAGGAAGTCCGCCGCCCCGCCCGCAAGGCGCCCGCCCGTGTCGCAGGGCACAGCGTCTGTGCGGGCCGGGGCGGGGCGGTTGACGTAGGGGCCCGGCTTCACGGGCCTCTCACGCAATCTCAACTTGAACGTGGTCAAGCCGCTCCGTTAGCTTATCTGGCAGGGACAAGAGATACCCGCGCGCCCGAAACCGGAGGACATAGATGCAGCCCAAGTCACCCCGCTCTCGCAGCGCAACCGCCGCCCGCACAGTCAACTGGCGCAGCGCGGCCCTTGCTCTGGGCGTGCTGACCTCGCTGGTGCTGGCGCAGAAACTGCCCGCTCAGGACGGCGGAGAGGTCACCAGGTCGCACGGCTACAACTTCTTCGGCGAACTGAAGTATCCCGCCGACTACCAGCATTTCGACTACGTGAACCCCGACGCGCCGAAGGGCGGCGAGATCGCGCTGGCCGCGCAGGGCACGTTCGACAGCCTGAACCCCTACACTCGCAAGGGCCGGGCGGCGGCGCTGTCGTCGTCGATGTACGAAAGCCTGATGGATGAGAACGCGCCGGCGGATGAATACGGCTCCATGTACTGCCTGCTGTGCGAAAGCATCGAGTATGACGAGGGCAAGACCTACGTCATCTTCAACATGCGGCAGGACGCGAAGTTCTCGGACGGGACGCCGGTGACCGCGCATGACGTGGTGTTTACCCACAACCTGTTCCTCGAACAGGGGCTGCCGTCCTACGCGATCGCGGTGAAGAAGCGGATCACGGGAGCCGAGGCGCTGGACGATCACACCGTGCGCTTCGACTTCGCCGACGACATCTCGCGCCGGTCGCTGATCGACCAGGTCGGCTCCACGCCGGTCTTCTCGAAAAAGTGGTACGAGGAAACCGGCGCGCGTCTGGACGAGCCGCGGCTCGAAACTTCGCCGGGGTCGGGCCCCTACATGATCGAGGATTTCGAGGTCAACCGCCGCATCGTCTACAAGCGCAACCCCGACTACTGGGGCAAGGACCTGCCGGTGAACGCCGGACGGCACAATTTCGACCGCATCCGGATCGAGTATTTCGCCGATGAGACCGCAGCATTCGAAGCCTTCAAGGCCGGCGAATACACCTTCCGCGAGGAAGGCAATTCCAAGCTCTGGGCGACCTCCTACGATTTCCCCGCCGCGCAGCGCGGGCAGGTGGTGCGCGAGGAGATCCCCGACGGCTCGCCGCCCGCGAACTCAGGCTTCGTCTTCAACCTCGCCCGCGAGCCGCTGCAGGACAAGCGGGTGCGCGAGGCGCTGGCGCTGGCCTATAACTTCGAATGGACGAACGAGAGCCTGCAATACGGCCTGTTCCGGCATCGCAGCTCATTCATCCAGGACACGCCACTGCAGGCCGAGGGTACGCCCACGCCGGAAGAGGTCGCCTTCATGGAGGCGCTGCCGGTGGATGTGCCCGAGGAGGTGATATCGGGCGAGGCGCGGATGGCGCACGAGTCCAGCCCGGAACGGCAGAACGACCGCCGCAATCTGCGGCAGGCGATGCGCCTGCTGGACGAGGCGGGCTGGACCGTCGGCGACGACGGCCTGCGCCGCAACGCCGACGGCGAGGTGCTGAGCATCGAGATCCCGGTGAACTCGGCCGGGGCTGCCGTGCTCGAGGCGGTGATCGGGTCCTTCGTGCAGAACCTGCAACTGATGGGCGTGGACGCGCGGATGGAGAAGGTCGATCCGTCGCAATACACCAACCGCCGCCGCGACCGCGACTACGACATCATCTTCGACAGCTACCGCGTCTTCCTTGGCGTCGGCACCGGGCTGCGCCAGGTCTTCGGGTCGGGCGAGGCCGAGTTCAGCCTGTTCAACCCCGCCGGGCTGGCCTCTCCGCTGATCGACGGGATCATCGACGCGGCGCTGGCTACGACGACGCAGGCCGAACAGGACACATCGCTCAAGGTGCTGGACCGGGCGCTGCGGTACGAATTCTTCATGGTTCCCGCCTACTACAAGGCCGATCACTGGGTGGCGTACTGGGATGTCTACGGGCACCCCGAAGAGATCGCGCCCTACGACCTCGGCTATCTTGACTACTGGTGGTACGACGCCGAGAAGGGCGAGCAGATGCGGGCGTCGGGCGCTCTGAGGTAAGCGCTGACATGGGAGCCTACATTCTTCGCAGGTTGCTGCTCGTGATTCCGACATTGTTCGGGATCATGGTGATCAACTTCACCCTCACGCAGTTCGTCCCCGGCGGGCCGATCGAACAGATCATCGCCCAGGTCCAGGGCGAAGGCGATGTCTTTCAGGGCATCTCGGGCGGCGGCAACGATGCCGGCGCCATGGGCCCGGGGGAGGGGATCGGCGCGCTCGGTTCGGACAGCAAGTACGAGGGCGCGCGCGGCCTGCCGCCGGAGTTCATCGAACAGCTCGAACGCGAATTCGGCTTCGACAAGCCGCCGCTGGAGCGTTTCCTGACGATGATGTGGAACTACATGCGGCTCGATTTCGGCGAAAGCTACTTCTCGAAACAGGGGGTGATGGAGCTGGTGATCGACAAGCTGCCGGTGTCGATCTCGCTCGGGCTCTGGTCGACGCTGATCGCCTACGTGATCTCGATCCCGCTGGGCATCCGCAAGGCCGTGCGCGACGGCTCGCGCTTCGACACCTGGACCTCGGGCCTCATCATCGCGGCCTACGCGATCCCCGGCTTCCTCTTCGCGATCCTGCTGCTGGTGCTCTTCGCGGGCGGCAGCTACTGGCAAATCTTCCCGCTCCGGGGGCTGACCTCGGACAACTGGGAGCAGCTGAGCTGGTTCGGCAAGATCGTGGACTATTTCTGGCACATCACCCTGCCGGTGATCGCCACCACCATCGCCAGCTTCGCGACGCTGACGCTGCTGACCAAGAACTCGTTCCTGGACGAGATCAAGAAGCACTACGTCGTTACCGCCCGCGCCAAGGGCCTGACGGAGAAGCGGGTGCTATATGGCCACGTCTTCCGCAACGCGATGCTGATCGTGATCGCGGGCTTTCCCGCGGTCTTCGTGTCGGTCTTCTTCGGCGCCTCCATCATCATCGAGACGCTGTTCTCGCTCGACGGGCTGGGCCGGCTGGGGTTCGAAGCGACGGTGGCGCGGGATTATCCGGTGATCTTCGGCACGCTCTTCGTGTTCTCCCTGCTGGGGCTGCTCGTCGGGATCCTGTCGGACCTGATGTACGTCTTCGTCGATCCCCGGATCGACTTCGAGAAGCGGGAGGGCTGAGATGGTGAACGCGCCGCAAGCGCCCCGTCCCGAGGAGCCAAAGAAGCTGGAACCGCAGCCGATGGGCTACGACGCGCCGCCGCCCGCGACGCCGCAGCCCAAGCGGCAGTGGCTGTCGCCTCTGAACAAGCGCCGCTGGCGCAACTTCCGCCGCAACGGCCGCGCCTTCTGGTCGCTGATCGTCTTCTCGATCCTGTTCGGCCTGTCGCTGTTCGCGGAGTTCATCGCCAACGACAAGCCGATCCTGGTGAACTACCGGGGCGACTACTACATGCCGATCTTCCGCTTCTACCCGGAGACGGAATTCGGCGGCGATTTCCAGACCGAGGCGATCTATTCCGACCCGGAGGTGCAGTGCCTGATCGCCACCGGCGGGCTCGACACCTGTTTCGACGATCCGGAGGGCGTGATGATCGACGCCGCCGCCGACGGGATCGTGGACGGGGAGGAACTGGTGACCGGCTGGTCGATCTGGCCGATCATCCCCTATTCCTACAATTCGCCGGTCGACCGCCCGGGCGCCGCGCCGCTGCCGCCCAACGAACAGAACTGGCTGGGCACGGACGACCGCAAGCGGGACGTGCTGGCGCGGGTGATCTACGGCTTCCGGCTCTCGGTCCTGTTCACCATCATCGTGACCCTCTGCGCGTCCGTCGTCGGCATCGTCGCGGGGGCGGTGCAGGGGTTCTTCGGCGGCTGGCTCGACCTGACCTTCCAGCGGGTGATCGAGATCTGGCAGGGCATCCCGATGCTCTACATTATCATCATCCTCTTTGCGATCCTGGGGCGAAGTTTCTGGTTGCTGGTCTTCCTGATGATCCTCTTCGGCTGGCCCGCGCTGGTCGGCGTGGTGCGGGCGGAATTCCTGCGCGCCCGGAACCTCGAATACGTGCGGGCGGCCAAGGCGCTTGGCGTGTCGAACTGGACGATCATGTTCCGCCACATGCTGCCGAACGCGATGGTGGCGACGCTGACCATGCTGCCCTTCATCGTCACCGGCACGATCGGCAGCCTCGCGACGCTCGACTTCCTCGGCTACGGGCTGCCCACTTCGGCCCCGTCGCTGGGTGAGATGACGCTGCAGGCCAAGCAGAACCTGCAGGCGCCGTGGATCGGCTTCACCGCCTTCTTCACCTTCGCGATCATGCTCTCGCTTCTCGTGTTTATGTTCGAAGGCGTGCGGGATGCCTTCGACCCGAGGAAGACGTTCCAATGAGCCTGCTTGACGTCAAGGACCTGCGCGTGGCCTTCCGGCAGGACGGGCAGCTGATCGAGGCCGTGAAGGGTGTCTCCTTCGATGTGAACAAGGGAGAAACCGTCGCCATCGTGGGCGAATCCGGGTCCGGCAAATCGGTCTCGGCGCTTTCCACGGTGTCGCTTCTGGGCGACAACGCGCGGGTCACCGGCTCCGTCACCTTCGAGGGCAAGGAGATGATCGGCGCCTCCGACAAGGTGCTGCGGGAGGTGCGCGGCAACGACATCTCCTTCATCTTTCAGGAGCCGATGACCTCGCTCAACCCGCTGCACACGATCGAGAAGCAGATGGCGGAATCGCTGGCCCTGCACCAGGGCCTGAGCGGCGCGAAGGCGCGGGAGCGGATCCTATACCTGCTCGACCGCGTCGGCATCCGCGACGCCGAAAGCCGGCTGGGGGCCTATCCGCACCAGCTTTCGGGCGGGCAGCGCCAGCGGGTGATGATCGCGATGGCGCTCGCCAACAAGCCGCTGCTGCTGGTGGCGGACGAACCGACCACCGCGCTCGACGTGACGATCCAGGCGCAGATCCTCGACTTGCTGGCCGAGCTGAAGGCCGACGAGGGGATGGGCCTTCTGTTCATCACCCACGACCTGACCATCGTGCGCCGGATCGCGGACCGGGTCTTCGTGATGAAGGACGGAGAGGTGGTCGAAAGCGGCGCGACCGCCGAGATCTTCGACAATCCGCAGCATCCCTACACGAAGATGCTGCTGGCCGCCGAGGCGACGGGCGAACCGCTGCCGGTGCCAGAGGGGACGGAGGAGCTGGTCGGCACCGACGATCTGCGCGTCTGGTTCCCGATCCAGCGGGGCCTTTTCCGCAAGACGGTGGGCCACGTGAAAGCGGTCAACAGCGCCTCGATTCACGTGCGCGCGGGGGAAACGCTGGGCATCGTCGGCGAAAGCGGATCCGGCAAGACCACGCTGGCGCTGGCGGTGATGCGTCTGATCGGGTCCGAGGGCGGGATCACCTTCGACGGACAGGACGTGCGCGGCTGGTCGACCCACGATCTGCGCCGGGCTCGGGCCGACATGCAGATCGTGTTCCAAGACCCGTTCGGCAGCCTGTCCCCCCGGATGACCTGCGAGCAGATCATCGCGGAGGGTCTGACCGTCCACAAGATCGCCAGCGATACGCCGCAGCGTGAACTCGTGGCCGAGGTGATGGCGGAGGTCGGGCTGGATCCGGCGATGATGGACCGCTACCCGCACGAATTCTCCGGCGGGCAGCGGCAGCGGATCGCGATCGCCCGGGCGATGATCCTGCGGCCCAAGCTGGTGGTGCTGGACGAACCGACCTCTGCGCTGGACATGACGGTGCAGGTGCAGATCGTGGAGCTGCTGCGGAACCTGCAGCAGAAATACGGGCTGGCCTACCTCTTCATCTCTCACGACCTCAAGGTGGTGCGTGCCATGTCCCACCGGGTGATGGTGATGAAGCAGGGCGACATCGTCGAAAGCGGCACCGCGCAGGAGATCTTCGACAACCCGCGTGAACCCTACACGCAGGCGCTTCTCTCCGCCGCCTTCGCCCGCTGAACGGCGAAGCGCCGCGGGCGGGCCGCGGCGCTTCTGCTGTCAAGCTTTCGGGGGGCTGACGGGGGACGCGTCAGTTCAGCTGGGTCGTGCCCGAGCCCATGCCGGTGCCCGTGGTGCCCATGCCGGTGCCGGTGTCCATTGCCGGTGCCGGCGGCTGTTCCTGATCGCGGAAGGCGTATTCCGGGGCGGCGTCGGCCTCTTCGCGGGTCAGGTCGCTGCTGATCTCGTTGGCGTCATAATCGATCTTCAGCTTGCTCCAGTCCACGGCGATCTGCTTGGAGCCGATCCCGAGGAAACCGCCAACGGACAGAACGGCAGCGGTCAGTTCGCCGGTCTCACCGTCGACGATCACATCGTTGATGTCGCCGATGGTCTCGCCGTCGGGCGATTTGACGTTGGTGCCGGTGATCCAGTCCAGCCGCAGCTCATTCTGGGCCTGTTCACGGACAACGGATTCGGAGGTGGCGACTTCGGTGCCTTCCGCATCGGCGGCCGGCTGTTCGGTCGCGGCGGTGTCGGTTTCCTCGACCGGCTCTGCCGCGGTGTCGTCGGTCGCCGCCGTGTCGGTCTTTTCAAACGGCTCCGCCGCTTCCTCGGTGGCCGCAGTCTCCGTGCCCGTCACGGCGGCGCCGTCATCGGATGCGGCCGGAGCGTTCTGTTGCAGTTCTGTGTTCGGCGCAGCCTCTTCCGAAGTCGCGGACTGGGCGAAAGCGCCCCCGGCGGCGAGCGAACAGATCATCGTCGTTGCGAGCAGTTTGCGCATGATGTCCTCCTTTTTTGGGCCAAGGCGTCCGGCCCGTTCGGTTGCGATGTGGTTCGGCAACCTCGGATGAAGAACGTCAGTTCCGGTCTCCGCCGGGGGTGGGCGCCAACCTGCCCGGACGGCGTGATGCCATCGGCGGGTTCCGGTCATTTCTGCAGTGCGGCGGGGCGACAGGCCACTTTCCGCCCGCGCTCCGGCGCTCTTCCGCCGCTTCTTCAGCGCGTGTCGGGTGGCAGGGTCTGGGCATAATCCCAGCCGATCAGCGCCTCCCACGCGGCACGGTTCTGCACATCGACGGCGCTCACGTCCTCACCGTCGCCATCGCCGATCGTATCACGCCGCCACGCCGCCTTGATGTCGTTGGCGCGTTGGATCTCGCGCCACGCGTTCACGTGGTCCTCGGACCAGTAGATGGCGATGGCCCGGGTGAAGGCGATCTGCGACAGGTCGGGCCGCCAGTCCAGGTTGTCGTCGGGCAGCGCCGCCTCGGCAAGGTCGAGCTGGTGCAGCACCTCGTCGAGCGGGGCGTAGTTCGCCAGCATGTCGGCATAGCTCTGGTGAAGCTGCGCGGTGTCGCGCGGAGGGATCCGGCGCATGAAGGCTTCGTCCTCGATATGCCGCTTCAGGATCGCGCCGCCCATCTCGGCGTTGCTGTTCCGCATCCGCACCGCGTAGGCGTAGGTCATGATGACTCCGGCGATCAGGTCGCCGCGCGCCTCGTGTATGTCCACCATGTCGTAGGCCTCCCGCGCCAGCGTCGCGGCCACGTCGGCCTGTCCGTTCTGCATCATCAGGCTGGCCTGCCGGGAGACGAGGAACGACAGCGTGTCGCGCCGGTGGTAGGGGTTCGCCCGCCACGTGTCGGTCGCCCGCTGCATCCAGTAGAGCGCCTCGTCGAACATGTTGCGGTTCCAGAAGGCGTTGGCCACGTTGAACTGCGTGGCGGCCCCCAGCATGTGATCCGCCGGGATCTGGTCGAGGATGGCGGAGGCCAGCCCGCTCATCTGCGACGTCGCGAGGTCCGAGGTGAAGAGCGTGGGGGACGAGAAGGTGCGCGTCAGCTCCATCGTGTCCCGCACGAGGGACAGCTCGCCGCCGCGCGCCATGGCGATCCAGCCCAGCATTCGGTCCATCCACAGATCGCCCTCTTCGGCCCCGAACTGGACGTAGATCATTTCGCACATCAGCGCGTAGGCCCATTGTTCCAGCACGTCCGGTGGTGCGGCCCGTTCATCGGGCTGCGCCTCCATCCATCTCTGGATGTCGGCGCGCAGCCCGGCCTCGTGCCCGCTCTGGTATTTCGACAGCGCCCGGAAGGCGAGGTAGAGCGACAGCTGCCCCGGGCTCAGCGTGTCCTCCCGCGCCGCCAGCCGGGCGATCGCGCCTTCGGCCTTGTCCGCCAGATGCACGGTGCCCCAGACCTTCGCGATCAGCTCGACGAGATCGAAGACCGGCGCGTTCGCCGCGATGGCGCTGCCGAGCGAGGTGCGCGCCTTGCGCCGGGCCTCGGCCAGCGCCTCCTGGCTTTCCTCGTAATCGCCCACCATCGCCTTGTAGGTCGCGAGGTTGACGAGGTATTCCGGCGACTGGTCCTTGCCCTCGCGCGCATAGGCGTCCAGCAGCCGCTCCAGCCCGGCGTAATTGCCTTCCAGAAACATGCGGATCGTGTCCTCGCCCGAGCTTTTCAGCTCATAGGCCGTTTCGTCCACCCGCCCCAACTCCGCAGCCAGCGGGAAGCCCGCCATGCCCGGATCCTCCGGGTCGATCAGTGCAGCGTAGAATTTCACCCGGTCGTCCGTCACCCTCCGGCTCCGGCGCAGTTCGGCATAGGCCTGCCGGAGGTAGTCCTGCGCCGTCGCCTCGTCGTTCTGCCAGCGGTAGGTGTAGGCGATCTGGCCCAACACGTCGGCGACCGCCCAATCCTCGCTCTGACCATGCTCGCGCAGCAGGGCAAGGTCGTCCAGCATGGCGTCGCGGGCCGGGTCGACACCCTCCGTCCGCGCGAGGGCATTGCCGAGCCGCACGGCGTTCACCGCGTAGTCGGAGCCGAACAGGTCCCGCCCGGCGAGGAAGTCGCGCCGCTCCTCGAAGAACGCCCGCGCCTCGTCGTATAGCCGCGCCTCGTACAGCAGCCGCCCGTGGTTGCCGCGGTAGAAGGAGCGGTAGACGGGATCGATCCCCTCGACGGTGTCGGCCAGTTCGATCAACTGCGTGGACTGCTCGACCAGCGCCACCGGGTCTTCGTCGGCGCGGATCGCGGCGTTGAGCGACAGGTAGAACAGGAACAGCGCCTGTCCGTTGGTCACGAGGTTCTCGCCGGTGAACCCGGCCATGAAGCTTTCGCGCAGTTGCGACGCGTCGGGCGTGTCGTTCGCTGTCGCGGCGCGGGAGAGGTAGTAATGCGCCAGTTCGTGCAGGTCGGCCATCTCCTCGATGCCCGCGCTGTCGGTCATCGCGCCGCGCAGCAGCACCTCCGCCTCTCCCGTGCGCCCGTTCTCGTAGAGCGCGACGCCCTGAAAGATCGTTGCCTCGATCCGGTAGGGGTGGTTCTCGCTCTCCTCCCGGTCCAGCGCCGAGGCGACGGAGGCCGCGAAGCGCTGCAGTTCGGACCAGTTCTCCAGAATATAGTGGTACCGGGCGAAGGCGAGGTTCGGGTAATGGTCGGTCAGCAGCGGGTAGTCGCCGTTGTAGGTGACGTCGTTGGCGCGTTCCAGCAGGCGATATCCGGCGGTCCGATACCCGGCTTCGGCCAGATCGAGCCCGGCGTCGGCAAGGTCGAGCACCTCGTCCTCGCTCAGGTCCCGGTCGGCCCATGATCCGGGCAGCGGCAGGTCGAGCGCAAGGCCCGGGTAACGCAGCATGTGGGACTGGGCGCGGCTGACCCATCCCCGGTCACCCCAGAAGTCGAGGAACGCAGCCCTGAGCGCCGCCGCGTCGGGCGCGTCGGCGAGGGTCGCGGCGAGGCCGAGGTAGAAGCGCGCCAGTTCCTCGGCCGGCTCGTCGTCGGGCAGGGTGGCGGCGGTCTCGACAGCGCCGCGCAGCAGCGCCAGCGCCGTGGCGCTGTCGCCCAGTTCCTGGGCCGCCACGCCGCGGAGGATCACGGCCTCGTTGCGATAAGGGTGGTCGCCGAACCCGACCTGCAGCAGCACGTCCTCGAAGCGCTCGGCGTGCCGGGCCACGGCGGGCCAGTCGCCCTCCAGATAGGCCATCTGCGCAAAGCCGAGGTCGGGGAAGGCGCGGACACCAACCGGCAGGCTTTCGTCCAGTGCCAGTTCGCGGGCCTGCTCCAGCGAGGGCCGGGCGAGGTTGATGTTGCCGTGAAGAAGCTGGCCCATTCCCTCGGCGGTCAGCGCCAGAACGCGGTCGGCGGGGGTGTCGTCGGCCTGCTGCGCGGGCAGCGGGGCGGGCAGGCAAAGCGCCGCGCTCAGCAGGAACGCGGCGAGGGTGCGGCGGGGTCCGAGGGCCCCGCCGCGGTCACGATGCGCCTCAGTTCTGCGCAATCACCTGCTCCATCCACGGCACGAAGTTCGACACTTTCGTGTAGGCGGAGAAGAGGGCGGTTTCGACGCAGGTCATCGTCTCGCTGTCCGCGAAGCCCCAGGAGACGACACCGGCCTGAATGTAGGAGCCATCCGTCATCGGCACGACCAGCGGACCACCGGAGTCCCCTTGGCAGGAGGTCTTGCCGCCCTCGTAGGTGCCCGAGCACAGCATGTTTTCCGTCAGTGGTGCCTTCGCCTTGGTGATCAGGGCGCTCCATGCGGCTTCGGCGTCATTGCCCTTCACGTCGAGGATCTGCAGCGCCTGGATGAACGGCTCTGCGGCGGCTTGCGCGCGCGCTTCCATGATCGCGCCGTTGCACTGGTCGCGGCCGAGGATCTGGATCTCGGCCTGGTACATGTCCTCGGGGTGCTGACCGCCGTTGATCAGGCCCCAGCCCGTCACGATGGTGGGCACGCCGGTCACGTCGATCTGTTCGCCAAACTGGGCATCCGGCACCTTGATCGTCTGGTAGGGCACGTTCGGTGCACGCTGCAGCTTGATCAGCGCGATGTCGCTGTCGAACCCGTCGGGGTTGTAGTTCTGGTTGCGGTAGATGCCCGCGACCGGGATCACGTCACCCTGTCCCGGGGCCAGCTTGTTGGTCCCCGCGACCACCTGGATCTGCTGCGGCTGCAGGTCGAAATAGCCCTGGTCGTCCTGCATGTAGACGCAATGTGCCGCGGTCAGCACCCACTGGTCGAGGATCAGCGACCCGCCGCAGAAATGGCTTTCGGTCCCGACGGGTCGACCGGCGATCAGCAGGCCGACCTGCCAGGGCCATGCGCCCTGCTGGGCCAGTTCGCCGCCGATGACGCGCGCGCCGCTTTCCTCGGCTTCCTTGCGGGCGGCTTCGGCCTGATCCGCCATCCTGCCGCTTTCGGCGAAGGCGAAAGGCGAGGACACCTGCGGATCGCCATTCGCCGCCGCATCGAGGGATTGTGCAAATGAGGCCGTCGCCATCGCCATCGCGGCGGCCGCGGGAAGGGCCAGTCTTGTCAGAAAAGTCATTGGGTCGTTCTCTCTCTCGCTTACACTCTTGACGTTCGTGAGTGGTCAATGGGTGCCGGCCGGGGCCAGCGTAATGCGGAAGCGCGTGACCTCTAGAGAGGGCAGCGCGCCACCGAAACTGAAATTGCGGATTGTTGTCTCTGGATCGGCGGCGGCGAACAGCCATTCGCCGAGCGCCGAGGCCTCGGAGGCCATGGCGCGCATCTGCGCCGGATCGGCCAGCGCGGTCAGCACGGTCCGGGGTGCACCCTGCGCGGCGGGAGCGGCGAGGACGACGATCTCCTCCTGCCCGGGCACGTCGGGGCGATTGATGATGAGCACGCCGATCTCCTGCGTCTCGCCAAAGTTCAGCCGGTTCGACAGGGCGCCGTCCGGAAAGATCGCCGTCACGCCGAAATCGCGGTCGATGTAGAGGACCGTGATGTCGCGCGCCGTCTTCGAATTGTTCGTCACCTCAAGCCAGAGCTGATCGCAGGCGCTGGCCCGCACCTCGCCCCGGACCGGCGCCTCGGCGCTCGGCTCGCCGCATGCGCCGTCGCGGCCCGGCACGTCCACGTGGGACAGCTCCACGGTCAGGCCCGCGCCCGGAAGGGCGAAGGCGGTTGCACCGCCCTCCGCCGCTTTCAGGGCGCGGCGCAGGCGGTGCGTGCGGACCGCCCGGTCGAGGAAGGCGGTCAACTCCGCCGCGCCCGCGCCGGGGGCGAGGCGGGGGCTGCTGCCCGCGCCCAGTCCGTCCAGCACGCCGTCCCGCCCGGCCAGCGCCAGCGTGGTGCCGGTGAAGACCGGGACGAGGTCGGGCGCCTCGCCGTCCGCGTCGGCGATCCCGTCCAGCCCCTCGGTCAGCGTGGCCAGAAGCGCGGGCAGCTCGCCCGGCGTCGCGCCGTCCGCCACCACCGGCGCGCCCAGCTTCAGCGGCGCCGGCAGGGCGGGGCGGTGCAGCCTTGCGTATCCTTCGGACGGCAGCCCGGGGTTGCGGGCCAGCACGGCTGTCGCGGCCTTGGCCTCCGCCACCTCCGCAATCACCGCGGCACCCTCTGCCGCCGCGTCGGGGAAAACCGCCACCTGTGCGCCCGGTTCCACCCCGTTCAGCAGCCCCGCCTTCAGCGTGCCGCCCTCGGTCCGCCAGACCGGCGCGACCTCCGCCGCCGCCCCGAAGACGGCGCGGTCCAGCAGCGGCCCCTCGGCATCCGGGGTCTGCGCGGCGGGGCCGTCCTTGGCCATGCCGTCCACCGCCGCCATCAGCGCCTGCGCCCAGCTCAGCCCGTTCGCGACAGTGAGGACCGGCATCAGGGCGCGGGTGAAATCGCCGTACCAGTTCTCGTCCAGCGCCTTGTCTCCGACCGGGTATTCGAAGCTGCGTTGGTCGCTCTGGGAGGAATAGAGAAAGACGAAGCGCCCCTCGAGCGGGGGCGCGAGCTGGCCCGGCTCGCCGTCGCCCTCCACCGCGTCGGGCACGCCGAGCGCGACCGGGTCGATGTAGCGCGCCGCCGAGACGCGGGGATCCACCAGCGCGCGGAAGCCGGTGGCGGAATGGCAGGCGTCGAGGATCGCCACCAGCTCCGCACCGGTGTCGAGGATCGCCTGCATCAACACCGCCAGTTCGTCGTCCACCAGCGCGTTCTCGACCGCGCCGATCGCGCCTTTCCAGTTCTTTGCGTCCGCCGGCAGCAGGATCTCGTCATAGCCGCCGGCCTCGTCCCCGCTGGCGTCGGGCATCTGGGACCCGTGGCCGGAGAAGTAGAAGACCACCGTGTCCCCGGGGCCCGCGGCTTCGGCCAGCGTCGTCAGGCCTTCGACGATCGCGGCGCGGGTCGGCGCGGCGGCGACGGAGAGCCGCTGGTCCAGCCGCACGTCAGGCGCGGCGAGCACGGTGATCGCATCGGGGGCGGCGCCGCGCGCCAGCAGCATGTCCGAGACGAGGCCAACGTCATTGGCCGGGCCGCGCAGGTCGGCGTTAAGGAATTCGTAATCCGATACGCCCACAATCAGGCCGCGCACCTCGGCCAGAGCGGCCAGGGGTGTGAGGGAAATCAATGTCGCCGCGGCCAGGTGCCGGGGCCAATGGAAAGCAATATGCATCATCGAAGCGCCAAAACTCCTGACATCAATGATTGCAAGGCTTTGCCGCGCCGATCAAGAAAAACGGCGAGGTGACGCGATTTGTCATTGCCGTAGGGCAGGGCGCGCGTGGCCGGCGGAGGCAGAGCGGCTCAGCGCCGGGGCAGCGGGGGCCAGGCGATCTCGATCGCGAAGCCCCTGCAAACCGGCGGCAGGCTCACCCTGGCTCCGTGCCGCGTGGCGATGGCCTGCACCAGCGCGAGGCCCAGGCCGTGGCCCGTCACCTCCCTGTCACGGGCGCCCCGGGTGAAGCGGTCGAACACCGTGGCGCGGATGTCTTCGGGCACGCCGGGGCCGGTGTCGGCTACCGTCAGGCGGTGGCGGTCCCCGGTCGCGAGGGTCAGGGTCACGCGCTCCCCGGGGCCGGTGAACTTGATCGCGTTGTCCAGCAGGTTCGAGACGAGCTGCGCGATGAGGTTGCGTTCGCCCAGCACCCACGCCCCCGGCGCGATCTCTGCTGCGGGGCTGAGGCCCCGGTCCTCGGCCAACGGTTCGTACAGCTCGAAGACCTCGGCGGCGATGGCGGACAGGTCCACCGGTACCAGCCCCGGACGCTGGCCCGAGGCCGCCTCGGCGCTGGAGATGTCCAGCAGGCTGTCGAAGATCCGCACGGTGCCCGCCATGTCCTCGCGGATCGCGGCGACGTCCGCGTCCTGCCCCTGCAGCCGGTCGAGCCGCTGGCGAATCCGGTTCAGCGGCGTCCGCAATTCGTGCGCGATCGCGTCCGACAGCCGGTGCGTCGCGCGGTTCAGCGCCTCGATCCGATCGAGCATCTGGTTGAAATGCCGCTCCAGCGCGCCGAATTCGTCCTGCGACCGGGGGCCGGGCAGGCGGGCGGAGAGGTCGCCATCGGCCACCCGGTCGGCCAGCGCGTTGATCCGGTCGATCCGGCCCACCACGGCCCGCGCCACCAGCCAGCCCGCCAGCAGGGCCAGCGCCGAAAGGCCGGCGGCGACCCACAGGATCGTGCCGCGCAGGCCGCTCAGCGTCTCGGTCACCGGGGTCCATGCGCGGGCGGCGAGGAACGGGAAGCCGCCCGGCAGCTCGCGCGCCACGCCGCGATAGGCGGTGCCGCCGACCACGATCTCCTGCAGCGGCGCGGGGGCGAACAGGTCCCCCGCCGGGGCGAGCGCCTGCGGCCAGTCGCCAATGTTTCCGGCCAGCGTCGTGCCGTTGCGGTCCTGCAGGAGGTAGAGCGCCTCCTGCCCGTCGGTCAGCGCCGCCCGCGCTTCGATCGCCTCGCGCAGGCCGGGGATGCGGCGCTGTTCGTAGAATTGCGCGAAGCCCGAGAGGTCGGCGGAAAGCACCTCGGCCTGCCGCGTCTCCAGCGCCCGGGCGGTGATGCGGTATTGCAGCGCCATCGCGGAGAGGGACAGCACGATGATCCCGGCGGCGACGGTCAGCGTGACCCGAAGCGCGGCAGAGGCGGCGAGGGATCGGCGGGGCGGAGTCACGAAAGGCCCCGCCGTCCGGCAGAACCGACAGCGCCGCCCCCGGCACCGCGCGCCGGATGATCGTTGGCCGACCTCACCCCACGGTGTCCCTCTGCGGGTCGAAGACGTAGCCCACCCCGCGATCCGTGTGGATCACCGGATGCCCCGCCGCCTGTTCCAGCTTGCGCCGCAGACGTCCGACATGCACGTCCACCACGTTGGTCTGAGGGTCGAAGTGCAGGTTCCAGACGTTCTCAAGCAGCTGCATCCGCGTGACGACCTCACCGGCATTGCGGGCGAAGTAGGAAATCAGCTCGAACTCCTTCGGGCTGACCGGCACGTGCGCGTTCTTCACGTGGACGGTCCGCGCCTTCATCCGGATCTGGAGGTCTCCGAGGGTGACGAGGTCGTTGTCCATCACCACCATCTCCTGCCGCCGCAGCAGGGCGCGCAGGCGCGCGCGCAGTTCCTCGGCGTCGAACGGCTTGGCGAGGTAATCGTCCGCGCCCTTTTCCAGCCCCTCGATCTTGTTCGCCGCACGGCCGAGCGCCGAGACGACAAGCACCAGCGCCGTGGACCCCGCCGCGCGGATCCTTGCGATGGCATCGATCCCGTCGCCGCCCGGCAGCATCCGGTCGAAGACGATCACCCGAAACTCGGCGAGGCCGGCGGCCTTCAGCCCGTCCGCGTAGCTCCGCATCACCACCGGTTCGCAGCCGAGGTCCCGCACCGCCTGCGCGATGGCCCCGGCGGCGGCGTCGTCATCCTCGACGATCAGGATGCGCGCGGTATCGGTCATGAATTCGTCTCCCTCGGGGCAGATCAGAACACCACCACCGCCGGGTCAAGCGCATTCGCGCCTCCGAGCGGTACATCGGCCGGGGCGGTGGCCCACGGGTCGAGCAGGACATGCAGGCCGCGCCCGCCCCGCGCGAGTTGCAGCAGGACCGGCCCCTCGATCCGCAATGCGGCCAGCGCGGAGGCGGTGACCGCGGCCCCGTTGACCGCCCGGATTTCGTCGCCTGCGGCCAGACCGGCGCCCCACCCGGGGCTGGCGGCGGTCAGCGCCGCGATCCGGCGCGTGCCGGGGGAGAGGGTGATCCCCAGCCCCGCCCAGTCGTACTGCCCGATGCGGGCGAAGCCTGCGCCGGGGGCGGCGAGGCTCAGCGCGCCACCAGCCGGCACCGGCCCGAGGTCCAGCGGCACCGCCACCTCGGACCCGTCGCGCCAGATCACCAGCCGCGCGGTCCCGCCCACATCACCGAGAATCATCCCGAGGTCCCCCGGCCCGGCGATCGGCTGCCCGGCCAGCGACAGCAGCACGTCGCCGGCTTCAACCCCCGCGCGCCAGGCGCGCCCGCCGTGATTCACATGGTCGACCAATCCGCCATGCGCCGTCTCCAGACCCAGCAGGCGGGCGACCGGCCCGGTCACCGGGCGCAGCGTCAGCCCGAGGTCGGGCACCGGCGGCAGATCACCCGCCACCATCCGCGCGACCTCGGCCACCGGGAGGGCATAGGCGATGCCGGCGAACAGCCGGGATCCGTCGGCGATCCGCACGTTGATCCCCATCAGTCCGCCGTCGGCGGCCAGCAGCGGCCCCCCGGACGAGCCGGGGTTGATCGCCGCGTCGTGCTGGATCAGTCGCAGGGGCACGTTCGGCTCGACCTGCCGTGCCGGGGCGGAGACGATGCCGCGCGTCACGCTCCCCTCCGCCTGCAGCGGTGCGCCGAGGGCGAAGACCTCCTCCCCCGCGGCGGGCGGCAGCGGCGAGGGCACCAGACCCGGCCCGAAGGCGGCGCGGGGCAGGGCGATCACCGCCATGTCCCGCCGCATGTCCCGCGCCACCACCGGTGCGGTGAGGCGCCGGCCATGCCGGTCCTCCACCTGCACGCTTTGCGCACCCTTCACCACGTGCGCCGCCGTCACCACCCGCGCGCCGTCGCCCCATAGCGTGCCGGAGCCGAGGAAGCCCGCCGCCCCGTCATCGCGCCGCAGCACCAGTGTCGCGTCCAGCGCGTGATCCATCTGGGTGACGGCGAGGTTGCCCGCGTGTCCGGCACCCCCGCCGGTCAGCAGCAGGGCAAAGAGGGCGATGGCCGGGACCAGCGCGACGAGCGGGGTGCGGCGGAGGCGGCGGAAGGGACGACGACGCGGCATGGCGGGGATCCTGGCCTGTTGATGCCGCGACGGTAGAGGGCGGGCGCCGACCGTGCACATGACAAGTGCGTTCATACGGCACGGGGACGGAAAATTCCTTTGATGCAGGTGGCGCCCCGGCCCATTATCCGGGCGACCGGAACAGAAAGGTCCGCCCGATGCGCATGTCCGCCCCGACCCTGTTCGCCGTGGCCTTGTCGGCCCTGCCTGTCGTCGCGGCCGCGGAGGCGGTGTCGACCGAAACGCCGACCGTGTCGCTCGGCCCGGTGAAGCGGGCCGCGCTGTCGGCGGAGCTGTTCGCGGTTGCGCTGACCGACCGCGATCCGCTGCTGGCGCTGGCCGCCGCCAGGCTTCGCCGCGCCGTCTTCGGCACAGAGGTGGCGCGCGTGCCGGAGCGCGACGGCCCCGCGCCCGAAGGGGCCGCCACGCCGCCGGTGACGTGGCAGGACATGCTCGACACCGCCGTGGCGCTGGCCCCGGGCGATCTTGTGATCGAGGGGCTTGCCCAGGACATGAGGATGGCGCGGACGAAGGGCGTCGTGTCGGGCAAGGTCTATTCGATCAGCCGGATCAGAGCGGGCGGGGAAGACACCTACCGCCCGCTGGAATACGAAGGAAATGCGTATGCCGAGGTCTACGTGGAGGGCCGCGGCGCGACCGATCTGAACGTGAAGGTGTTCGACAGCGCCGGGCGGCTGGTCTGCTCCGACACCGACATCAGCTCCATCGCCTATTGCGGCTGGCGTCCGGCGGCCAACGACCTCTTTTCGGTCGTGGTGTTCAACTCCGGCGCCGACGAAACCTCTTATACGCTCATCACCAACTGAGGGGGCTGTCATGCGCAACCTGATCCGCTCCGGCCTTGTCTCTGCCATAGCCCTGCTCGCCGCCGCGCCCGCCCTCGGGCGGGAGGCGCGGGCGCTGCTGATCGGCGCCTCCACCTACCACAACCTCGGGGAGGAGGCGTGGCTCATTGGCCCCGCCAACGACGTGACGCTGGTGCGCGGCTATCTCACGTCGAACCCGGTGCTCAGCTTTGCGCCGAACAACGTCATCACGCTGGCCGACGGGGTGGCGGGGGCCGAAGCGCCGACCCTCGCCGCGATTCGCGCGGCGATGGCGGAGCTGGCCGAGGTCTCCGAACCCGGGGATTTCGTCTATCTCCATTTCTCCGGCCACGGCACGCAGGCCCCCGCGCTCGACCCCTCGACAGAGCTCGACGGGCTGGACGAACTGTTCCTGCCGGTGGACATCGGGCCGTGGAACGACACGGTCGGTGCGGTGGAAAACGGGTTGGTGGACGACGAGATCGGCCAGATGATCGACGCGATCCGGGCGCGCGGGGCCGATGTCTGGGTGGTGTTCGATTCCTGCCATTCCGGCACCGCCACCCGCGCCGCGCCCGCGGGCGGCGACGCGGTGCGCCAGCGTCAGCTCGCCCCGGCGCAGCTGAAGATCCCCGACGCCGCCATGGCGGAGGCGGAGGGCGCGTCGCGCGGCCTGCCCGCCGCCGACCCGCGAACCCGGCCCGCCGCCTCGGTCGAGGTGGGGGATGCGCCGGAGGGGGCGGCAATGGGCCGCCTGACCGCCTTCTTCGCCGCACAGACGAACGAGACCACGCCGGAAAAGAACATGCCGCGCGGCCAGCCGGGGCGGAAGCCGCAGGGGGTTTTCACCTACACCCTGTTCGAAACGATGGCCGAGCGTCCCGGGATCACCTACCGCCAGCTCGCGCAGGAGGTGTTGCGGAAGTACACGGTGCTGAACCTTGCCCGCTCCACCCCGCTGTTCGAAGGCGATCTGGACGAGCCGGTCTTTGGCCAGGGCGGCGCGGGGCTGATCCAGCAATGGACCGTGACGCCCGAGGGCGAGGGGCTGAAGGTGCCCGCCGGCACGCTGCACGGGTTGACCCCCGGCACCCGGCTCGTGCTGCTCGCCTCGCCCGCGGATCAGGACGAGGCCGCGCTGGCTGCATACGAGGTGCACGAGGCGTCGACCTTTTCCGCCACCGCGATGCCTGCCGACGCCCCGCCGGCAGAAATCCCGCCGGGTGCGGTGCTGCGCAAGCTGGAGGCGGGGCTGGACTTCACCCTGACCGTGGCGCTCCCGCCCGACGGCACCGCCCCCGCACAGGCGATGGCGGCGGCTGTCGGGGAGATGAGCCGCCAGCCCGCGATCGCAGCGCGCATCCGTTTCGTGCCTGCCGGGACCGAAGGCGCGGACCTGCGCCTCGCCGTGCTGCCCGACAGCCCGCGCCCGGACGCGATCTGGCTGCTGCCCGCGACGGGACTTGTGGCGGAGGCGGATCTGCCCCGTACGCCCTCGATTTCGACCGGCGACAAGAGCGTTCCTGAACTGGCCGAGGTGATGGCGCACAGCTTCGCCACCATCGGCGCGGCGCTGAACCTGATGAAGGTGGGCGCGGCGACCTCAGGCGCCTCGCTGCCGGTGGAGGCCGCGCTGGTCACCGGCCGGTTCGATCCGCAGCAGGGTGTGGTGGTGGAGGACAGCCGCACCCCCGTCGAGGGCGCGGTCGTCCCGCGCATGGTGCCCGACGACGTGATCGGCGTGCGGATTTCAAACACCGGTCCGGACCCGGTGGATTACAACGTGCTCTACGTGGGTGCAGATTACTCGATCTCCTTCATGGGCAACGGTCGGATGCAGCCCGGGTCCACTCTGGACGAGGATTTCGTGCTGATCACCGACGAGACCTATGGCCGCGACCGGCTGATCGTGATCCTCACCCCGGTGGCCCCGCAGTCGCGGACGGAGGATCTGTCCTTCCTCCAGCAGGACCCGCTGGAGATCAGCCGCAATGCGGCGAGCGGCATCCGGGGGCTGCTCGGGCAGGCCGGCTTCGGGCAGACCACGCGGGGCGGCGTCAGCCTTGCCGGGCGCCGGAAGGCGCCAGAGCCGGTGCCGGTTTTCCTGCAATACGAAATCGACACGGTGCCCGCGCAATAGGCGGCGCAGCGCGAAGCTGTTGGAATCGTGTCCCGAACTTTGCTGCGGCGCGACATGCGCCGCGGTCGGGCGCGGGTGATTCGCCGGGGAAGGCGGGCTGTGGGGCCGTCCGTGGCGTTTTGCGGAATAAATTTCCGCGCGCTGTCATATTCGTGAATGGGCAGGGTGCCGCTGCCTTGGCATCAAAGGGGTATTCGCGGCCGCAACCTGAAGGAGAACTCCGCCACTCGGAGCCGCGCGGAGCAGCCGGAAATCCAGGGTCTGAACCCTTCTCATGAAGCGCACCTAACGCCCCCAATCCCCTTACATTTCAAACACCTGCTTGAACCCGGATCGCCCCTCCCCGCCTATTCCGCAAAGCGGAATTTTCGCTGGATTAACAAGGACTCATAAGGTCGTGCCTGCGCGACGCTGTCCGGCGTCAGCGCCGCAACGCAGCGCGGTTCGGGGCAAATTGCCTTGCCAAAAACCCCGCAAGGAGGACACTCTGAAGGAAGGTCATCACAGGGAGGATAACATGACCACGAAATCCGGAAACGTGAACCGCCGCGCGATGCTGCGCGGGGCCGCGATCGCCACGCTGGCCACCCCCGCACTGATCGGCAAGGGCATCGCGCAGGGCCAGGTCACCTGGCGGGTGCAGTCCCATTGGCCCAAGGCTTCGAGCTCGTTCGACGACAGCCTCGGCGTGCTCGCCTCCATGCTGGAAGAGCGCACCGACGGTGCCTTCAAGCTGGAGCTGTTCGGCGCGGGCGAATTCGCCAAGGGGCCCGACATCTACAACCTCGTCCGCAAGGGCGTGGTCCCGATGGGCACGCTCAGCCCGTCCTACATCCTCGACAAGGCGCAGGCCGCGGGCTTCCTCTACGGCATCCCCGGCACCCTGCGCGAGAACTGGGAGCCGCAGCAGGCCGCCAAGAACCTCGGCATCGAGGCGATGGTGAACGAAGAGCTGATCCCCGACGGCGTCCGCCTGATGTCGGAGAAATCCTATCCGACGGAGATGGTCGTCTCGAAGAACATCACCAGCGCCGAGGACTTCAAGGGGCTCAAGATCCGCTCCTCGGGCACGATGCTCGACTACCTCGCGGCCGCCGGCGCGGCGCCGCAGTACATCCCGGGTTCGGAACTCTACCAGTCGCTGTCTTCGGGCGTGGTGGACGGCGCGCATTGGGGCGCGGCGATCGGGGCACAGTCGATGTCTCTCTGGGAGGTCTGCAAATACCACTGCAAGCCGCCGCTGGGCTTCACCATCGACGCGTTCATCATGAACGAACAGCAACTGCAGGATCTGCCCGACGATCTGCGGACCGCGATCCTCGACCTGATGGAGATCCGGTTCTACGCCCGCTCGGCGGAATACATGCACAAGGAGGCCATCGCGCTGTCCGACGGCATCGCCAACCAGGGTGTCGAAGTCATCACCCTGCCGGACGACGTGCTGCAGCTCTTCGCCGACGCCTCGGCGAACATCCTCGAAGAGGAGAAGGCCAAGGGCGAGATCGCCGCGCGGGCGCACGCGGCCTACACCGGGCTCATGGCCGACCTGGGCTACATGCCCGCGGCCTGACGTCTGCCGCCACGGCGCGCGCACCCCGTGCGCCGTGGCTCACCCGACAAGGAACGGCAAGCATGGCGCGCCCTGACCGGGGATCGCGCTCTTTGAGATTTGCCCGCATAAAAAGGTAAGGGACATGTTGCAGGTTGCCCGTGCGATCACGCACCTCAACCGCTGGATCGGACGCTGGGCCTCGCTCGCCGTCCTCGTGATCTTCGTTCTGCTGCTGGCGGACGTGGTCATGCGCTACCTCGTCGGCAGCCCGGCGATCTGGACCGCCGAGATGGCGACCCTGATCTTCGGCGTCTACGCGATCATCGGCGGCGGTTTCCTCATGGCCGAGCGGGGCCATGTCAACGTCGACATCCTCTACGGCACCTTCAGCACGAAGCGGAAGGCACTGGTGGACATCCTGACCTGGCCGCTCTTCGCGCTCTTCGTGCTGGTGCTGCTGTGGCAGGGCTGGGACATCGCGTCGGAAGCCATCGCCGACGCGGAGCGGTCGAATTCGATCTGGCGGCCTTACCTGTGGCCGACAAAGGCGTTCATCCCCGTCGCGGCGACGCTTCTGCTGCTGCAGGGGCTGATCCGGCTCTGGTCCGACATCCGCGTGCTGCGCGGCCTGCCGGTGCCCGACGACATCTTCGGCGCCCCCGCGCCCGGTGAACCCGAGGCCCATGCGGCCGCCGCCGGAGGGCTGCAGGAATGAGCGTCGAAATCCTGACCCTGCTGTTCTTCGGGTCGCTTCTCGTCTTCGTCATTCTCGGGACGCCGCTGGCCTTCGTGCTCGGCGGGATCTCGGTCGTGTTCCTATATTTCGAGATGGGGTCGATCGGGTTCTACCTGCTCGCCTCCAAGATGTGGGAGTCAATGTCGAACCCGACATTGATGGCGATACCTCTCTTCGTCTACATGGCGATCCTGCTTGAGAAATCAGGCGTCGCGAATGACCTCTACGAGATGATGCACGTCTGGTTCGGCGGCCTGCGCGGCGGCCTCGCCATCGGCACGGTGCTGATCTGCGTGATCTTCGCGGCGATGTCCGGCATCTCGGGCGCCGCGGTGGTCACCATGGGCACGATCGCGCTGCCGAAGATGCTCGAGAGGGGGTACGACAAGAAGATGGCGCTCGGGGCCATCAACGCGGGCGGCGGCTGGGGCATCCTGATCCCGCCGTCGATCCTGATGGTGCTCTATTCGCTGCTGACCGAGGTCTCGGTCGGCCGTCTCTTCGCTGCCGGAATCGGGCCGGGCCTGACGCTCTTCGTGCTGGTTTCGATCTACATCGGCGGGCGCTGCTGGCTCCAGCCGCACATGGGTCCGGCGCTGCCGAAGGAGGAACGCGCGGGCTGGGGGCCGAAGCTGCGCTCGCTCAAGGCGGTGATCCTGCCGATCATGATCGTGACCATCGTTCTGGGCGCGATCTTCGGCGGCTTCGCAACGCCGACCGAGGCGGCGGCCATCGGCGTCTTCGGCGCGCTCGTCGCCACGACGATCAACCGCCAGCTCAACTGGCGCGTGATCCATGACGCCTCGATCTCCACCATCAAGCTGACGGCGCTGATCATGTGGATCCTGTTCGCGGCCCATGCCTTCAGCACGGCCTACACCGCGCTCGGGGCGCAGAGCCTGATCCAGAACCTGATGACCTACATCCCCGGCGGAAAATGGGGCGCCCTGACCTTCATGCTGCTGGTGCTGTTCATCTTCGGGATGGTGCTGGACCCGGTGGGGATCATGCTGATCACGCTGCCAGTCTTCCTGCCGGTGGTGCAGGCGGCGGGCTTCGATCCGATCTGGTTCGGGATCCTGTTCATCATCATGATGGAGGTCGGCTACATGACGCCACCCTTCGGCTTCAACCTCTTCTACCTGAAGGGGGTGGCGCCGCCGGGGGTGACGATGGGGGACATCTATGCCTCGGTGATCCCCTACGTGATCGTGACGCTGATCGGGGTGCTGCTCATCATCCTGTTCCCCGGCATCGCGCTGTACCTGCCGACCCTGTTCTACGGGTAAGAAGAAGCAGCCGCCGCCCCGGATGGCCCCGGGGCGGCGCGCGAATTTCTGACCGGAAAGCCGCGTCTACTGCGGCTCCCGATCGTGAGTGTGGGGTGGGCGATGCATCCACCACCGCGCTCACCACCCCGCGCAAGCCGAGCCAGCGCCGCCCCGTGGGATGGCGCCCGCAACCTCCGAACCTCTTGATTTATCCCGGCCGTGGTGCCGCCCATGCCGACACGCAGCGCCTACGGCACCAAAGCGCCAGCCCGCGGGGACGGGCCGGCGCATGCACCGCGCCCTGATCCTCCTCACCCTACCGCCGCTTGCACGGCGCCCTCCCGGCCTGTCCCGCGCAGGGGAGGGGGCGTAGCTCACGCGGCGCCCCTCACCCCACGCAGCCTTGACCCGCGCCCGACTTGCGGCCACACCCGCGCGGCGATAAACCACCGCAAACCCGCAATCCGCGAGAGGCCGCATGTCCATCGACACAGAAACCGCCGCGCGCGTGGCGAAGCTCGCCCGCATCAAGGTGGAAGACGACGCGCTCCCCGCGCTCGCTTCCGAGTTCAACACCATCCTCGGCTTCATCGAGCAGTTGAACGAGGTCGATGTCGAGGGCGTGGAGCCCATGGTCTCGGTAGAGCCGATGCGCCTCAAGCGCCGCGAGGACGTGGTGACCGAGGGCGATCAGGCGGATCGCATCCTCAAGAACGCGCCGGACGCCCGCGAGGGCTTCTTCGCCGTCCCCAAGGTGGTGGA